>OLGD01003164.1_pt1 | contig 16288 bp, 15 predicted proteins | sample 1605311 | NCBI WGS metagenome assembly OLGD01 (sample SAMEA3888917, study PRJEB22519) | human gut metagenome | biome: human gut; feature: human-associated habitat; material: faeces | place: Denmark | collected 2010 | reverse complement strand
GCTGTGTTGGAAAGAAAAACTGGGTCATGATTGATACCGTTGCAGGAGCCGAAGCAAGTGCGATGATTTACAGCATTGCTGAAACTGCTAAGGCGAATAACCTCAAGCCTTATAATTAGTGTCTGCTGATTAATCTAGAACACTTGATTTTACTGACTTTTCCTCATTTTCTGCTATAATAAATGCAAGGATTTTGATGAAATCAAATCGTTCTTTTTGCAGTTTCCTGACAGATTTTAAGCATAAAGAGGTTAAATCAATGTACAAACCGATTGATGCAAGTACACTGGTTCTTTTCCGCAAACGCATATCAGCAGAGATGCTGATAGAAGCAAATGAGTATCTTCTTGATCACAAGGATGATGACAAAGATGACCCTTGATGCAACATGTGCACCTGCAAATATCTGTTATCCGCAGGACATCTCACTCTTGAATGAAGCAAGAGAAAAGCCGGAAAACATCATTTACCATTTTTGTAAATGTTATGGTCTCAAGCTACCCAGGGGATACCGCAAATGTGCCAGAAAAGAATATCTTGCATTTGCCGCCGAGCTGAAAAAAATCCCAAAAGCGGAACGGAAAAATCAGATAACCAGAGTATGTGCAACCACAAAACTGGATGCCGTACAGAACCGTCTGATCAAAAATCTTTCCAAAGGTTACCGTCAGAGAGTAGGACTTGCACAGGCAATCCTTGGATATCCGGAAGTCATCATTCTTGATGAACCGACAGTAGGACTTGATCCGAAACAGATCATAGAAATCCGTGATCTGATCAAAAGCCTCAAGAAGAAACATACAGTCATCCTGAGTTCGCATATTCTTTCAGAAGTAAGTGCGGTCTGCGATTACGTGCTGATTATTTCTCACGGCAGGCTGGTTGCAAGTGATACACCGGACAACCTTGGAAAACTTGCACAGGGTTCCAACAATCTTTCACTTCTTGTAAGAGGAGACCGGGACAAAATCCGTATTCTTCTTGGAGAAATTCCGGGAGTTAAAGAAATTTCCATTACTGCCGACAAGGATCAGGATGGCTGGGCAGTGAAACTCTCCACAGAAGAAAATACAGATATCCGTGAAGATGTTTTCTTTAAGATGGCAGAGAACCATTATCCAATTCTGGAAATGCAGTCCAGAAAAGTATCACTGGAAGAGATTTTCCTGGAGCTGACCGAAGATACGAAGAAGCCTGAGGCTACAGAGAAAGAGGGGGAAGATAAATGACAGCAGTATATAAGAGAGAACTGAGAAGTTATCTCACATCTATGGTAGGATATTTATTTATCTTTTTTATCCTGCTTCTTACAGGTATTTATTTTTCAGCATATCAGTTAGGGGCAGCATATCCCAAATTTGAATATACACTGAGTGCACTGACCTTTGTATTTCTGATCAGTGTTCCGATCCTGACAATGAGAGTTCTGGCAGAAGAAAGGAAACAGAAAACAGATCAGCTGCTTCTGACAGCGCCGGTTTCCGTTGGACAGATTGTTTTTGGCAAATATCTTGCACTGGTAACAATCTTTGCGATTCCGATGCTTATTATGTGCTTTTACCCATTGTTGATGTCAAAATTCGGAACCGTATCTTTTGCAGGAGCATACACAGGTATTCTGGGATTTTTCCTTCTGGGCTGTGCAAACCTCGCACTTGGCGTTTTTGTATCTTCTCTGACTGAGAGCCAGGTAATTGCGGCAGTTCTTACCTTTGTATTTTTGTTTGCATTTTATATGATGAATGGAATCTCCTCATTCTTTTCAGAGGGAGCATTGTCTACGTGTATTACATTTGGACTTCTGATTCTTGCAGCAGCACTTATCATATACACAATGATCAAGAACCTTCTGATTTCCGCAGTTGTGTGTGTGGTCGGAGAGATCATTCTTGCAGTTGTGTATATCGTAAATTCTTCCTTTTTCTCGGGAGGAATTCAGAAGGTACTGAATATTGTCAATCTTAGCAGCCATTTTGATAATTTTGCCAATTCAATCTTTGACATAAAGGGAATTTTATATTTCCTGTCTGTGATCGCAGTTTGTCTTTTCCTGACTGTACAGTCTGTTGCGAAAAGACGTTGGAATTAAGGAGGCTGGAAGATGAAACTGAAGGAAAAGTTTAACAAAAAAGACGGGCAGAACAAGAAAGAAAAGAAGCCGTTAAAACAGAGGATCCGAGAATCCATGAATGGAAAATATCTCAGAAACGGTTCCTACAGCGTTATGATCAGTGCGATTTTTATTGTGATCGTGATCGTGATCAACATGATCATAGGATCTCTGCCATCCAAATACACAGAATTTGATGTAAGTTCACAGAAGCTGTACAGCATCGGTGATGAGACGAAATCATACCTTAAGAAACTGGATAAGGACATCACGATCTATCAGGTTGTCCAGAGTGGTTCCGAGGACGAAACCTTAAAGAAGCTTCTGGAGAAATATGCAGAGGAATCTTCACACATCAAGGTTGAGACCAAAGACCCGGTTGTAAATCCGAAATTTACATCTCAGTATACGAATGATGAAGTGTCCGCAAACAGTCTGATCGTTGTATGTGGTGACAGAAGCAAGGTAGTATCTTACGACACTATTTATCAGTCTTCCATGGACTATAATACCTACAGCTATACAACAACAGGATTTGACGGTGAAGGACAGATTGACAGTGCGATTTCCTATGTAACCTCCGAAAACCTTCCGATCCTGTATACACTTGACGGACACGGTGAGAAAGATCTTGATTCTACATTAAAAGAAGATATCGAGAAGGCAAACATCGATATTCAGTCGCTGAACCTTCTGACAGAAGAGAAAGTACCGGAGGATGCGGCCTGCCTTCTGATCAATGCTCCGACAAGCGATATTTCCGAAACAGAAAAAGATGCGGTCATTGAGTATCTGGAGAATGGCGGAAAGGCAATGATCTTCTCTGATTATACAGAAGAAGGCATGACAAACTTTGATGCCATACTTGCAAATTACGGAGTACAGAGAACAGAGGGAATCGTGGTAGAGGGCGATTCACAGCATTATGCACAGATGCCGTATTACCTGGTTCCTACAGTCAACAGTACAGATGCGATTACAGATTTTGCTTCCAAGGGATATTATGTGCTGATGCCTACAGCACAGGGTATCCAGAAAACAGATGATGTGAGAGATACGGTAACGATAGAGAGTCTTCTTACTACATCAGACAGTGCATATTCCAAGGTAGATGTAAACAGTGGAAGCATTGAAAAAACAGATGATGATATTGAGGGACCATTTGATCTTGGTGTAAGCATCACAGAAACTCTGGACGATGATAAAGAAACACAGATTGTTTATTATTCTTCTTCCAGCCTGATGGACAGCCAGATCAACCAGATGGTATCAGGTGGAAATGAGCAGATGATCATGGAATCCTTAAGCTGGATGTGCAGTTCCGATGAGACTTCTACGATCTCTGTTCCGGCAAAGGATCTCCAGGTTTCCTATCTGACCCTTACAGCATATGATACAAGCTTCTGGAAGATCGTTATCATGGGACTGATCCCACTTGCATTCCTGGTAATTGGCTTTGGAGTATGGCTGAAAAGGAGAAAGGCATAATGAAGAAAAAAACAGTAAAACTTGTCTCTGCCGTGGTTGTACTTGGTGTGGTATCCGGTGCTTATGTGGGAGTGAATTCCTATGTTTCCTCTCAGGAGAAAAAAGAATCCGAGGCAGAGGATACAAGTGTTGAACTGACCAGTCTGGATACGGATAACATAACTTCTGTTGCATTTACAGCGGGACAGGATAAGGTGGAATTTGACAAAAAAGACGACACCTGGTCAGAAAAAGGGGATGCTGATTTTCCGGTAGATCAGGATACGTTAAACACTGCAGTGGGAGGGGTTGCATCCCTCTCTGCTGCACAGGAAATCTCAGATGTAGAAGATTTAAGTGAATATGATCTGGATTCTCCACAGAACGAGATCACACTTACGACAGACGATGGAGATACCGTACTTCAAATAGGTATGGAAAACGAATCTACCAGCCAGTATTATGTCAGGAAAAGCGATGACGATAAGAAGGTATATCTGATAGACAGTTCTGCAGTAGAGCCGTTCATGGGAACTCTGTATGACTTTGCAGAGAGCGGAACGTTCCCATCGGTAACTTCCTCAACGATCACAGAGGTTAAAGTTGATAAAGAAGATGGCTATGAACTGACCCAGGATCCTGACAATCTCTTCTGGAATGTGTCAGACGGAAAGACATCCGAAAAAGCAGATACCGATAAGGCCGGAACGGTGACATCAGCAATCGGTTCACTGGCATATGACAGCTTTGTGGATTATAACTGCACAGATGATTCCAAATATGGATTTGATGATCCGTATGCAGTGATCACTGCGAAATATACGGAAGAAGAAACCGTAGAAGATGATTCTGAAGATGAAAGCTCAGCAGATAGTGAGGCAAAGAAAGATTCTTCTGACACAGAGGAGGATTCCGAGGAAGCAGAGACTAAGACTGTCGAGAAAGAAATTACTATCTGTGTGGGGGATGAGACAGGCAGTGACCGTTATGTAAAAGTAGATGACAGCAAAGAAGTATACACGATCACAGAAGATTCCCTGACAGATATCCTGGACAGCACAGCTTCTGATTTTTACAGTCTCTCTGTGAATTATCTTTCTGTCAACAATCTGGATTCACTGGAAGTAAAAACTCCGGACGGTGATCATAAAGTAACAGTAACAAGAGAAACGACCAAAGACAGCGATGATGAAGATGCAGAGGAAACCACAACCGTTACCTATAAACTGGATGACGCAGATCTGGATGAAACAACATTCACAACCTTCTACAATAAACTCATCAATATGACTGCCCAGCAGCGTCTTACCGAAGACTATACTCCGGAAGATGATCCCGCATATACCTTCGTATTTAAAGATACAGACGGTAATGAAATAACCGCAGAATACTATGAATACGATACCAACTTCTATGCAGCAGTTGTCGGAGATAAGGTTTATCTGGTAAACAAAATGAATGTCCGTGATATGGATGAGGCATATCAGGATGTGATGGGAAAAGATAAAGAAACAGCTTCAGAAGAATAAAAGGAACTGTTCACAGTAACGAATAAAAACCAGCCCGGATCGATAGCAATTTATCAATCCGGGCTGGTTTTGCGTGGGTGCTTAATAAACTTTACTAAAGGACCATTTACTGAAAGGACCATATACTTTCTTTTTGCCTACCAGTTTGTAGGCTCTTATTCTCATTCCGATTTTATCAAAAGAAGAAAAACTTTCACCAAATTTTGTCTGCTTTGTAAATTTTGAATAGGTAAGGACATTTCCATATTCATATCCACGGATCTGTACCTGATATCCGTGAGCTCCTCTGATTTTGTTCCAGGTGGTTCCGTAAGTTACTCCATTCGCTCCGGTGGCACTGAGATTTTTCCAGAAACGGACACCTGTCTGAACTGGTGCCTTTAGACCATTGTTGGAAACTGCTCTTCGGACACAGTTAAGGCGATTGCTGGCTTTGCTGTAAATCCGTTTTTTACCATACTGACGAAAAGCCTTTACAGAATAGGTATAGCGGGCACCTGCTTTGGCTTTTTTGTCCCGGTAAGTGAGACTTTTGTTTCCCTTTACACCAGCAATATATTTATTGTTTCGATAGATTACATAGCCAGAAGCATTTGAAACCCGTGTCCAGTTGAGAGATATTCCGCTGCTGGTATTTTGGGCATTCTTTAACCGAGGAGCAGAAACTCTGACTGCAGCCTGTGAAGTGACCGGAATACAAAGAACCATCATACAGACTGCAATAAGAACTGCAAATAATTTTCTGGAAAATTTCTTTTTCATAGATTTTATTCCTCCTTGATATTGATAACTGTATTGTATCTTTTTTTTCATGATCATACAATAGAGAATATTGTGTTTACTGGTAGCATAAAAGCGTGTGCAGTGATAAAATAAACTTGAGTCTACATAAGAAAGGAACAGGAAATGTTATATTTTATAAATGATTATTCAGAGGGTGCCCACGAAAAAGTTCTTCAGCACCTGATTGACACCAATATGGAGCAGCTTGCCGGTTATGGCATGGATCACTACTGCGAGGCAGCCAAGGAGAAGATTAAGAAGGCCTGCGGCTGTGAGGACGCAGAAGTTTTTTTGCTGACAGGAGGAACACAGACCAATCAGATTGTCATTGACACACTTCTGCAGCCATATGAGGGCGTTGTAGCGGCTCAGACAGGACATGTCAGTACACATGAGGCCGGTGCAATCGAATTTACCGGACATAAAGTTCTGGAGCTTCCACAGAAGGACGGCAAGATCTGTGCAGCAGATCTTCAGAAACTGGCAGAGAGATTTTATGGAGATGAGAACCACGAGCATATGGTTTTCCCGGGGATGGTCTATATTTCTCATCCGACAGAGTATGGAACCCTGTATTCCAGAAAAGAACTGGAAGAGTTGTCAGCTGTATGCAGAGAATACAAAATGCCCCTGTATCTGGACGGTGCAAGACTGATCTATGGAATTGCCGCGGTAGAAACAGATGTGACATTACAGGATATTGCAGAACTCTGCGATGTATTTTATATTGGTGGGACCAAGGCAGGCGCACTCTGCGGTGAGGCAGTTGTATTCACGGGAGACAGCATGCCGAAGCATTTTCTTACAAGAGTAAAGCAGCATGGGGCACTGCTTGCCAAAGGAAGGCTTGTGGGAGTGCAGTTTGATGCACTTTTTACCGATGAGCTTTATAAAGAAATCGGCAGAAACGCGATTGAAACGGCAGCAGTTCTGAAAAAAGGTCTACAGGAAAAAGGATATAGATTTCTTTTGGATTCCCCAACAAATCAGCAGTTTATTATCCTTGAGGATACACGGTTGGAGGAACTTCGAAAGGATGTGCAGTTCAGCTTCTGGGAAAAAACAGATGCTTCTCATACAGCAGTCAGATTTGCCACAAGCTGGGCAACCAGAATGGAAGATGTACAGAAACTTCTTTGTCTGTTATAGATTGTAAAACCTTTTTGTTTGTCGTATAATAAGGCTACTCAGACATGAAAAGGGAGGTAAAACATGAATAAACACGGTAAACGACTGATAACTCTCGCAGCACTGGCAACAACGACAACAGCTATCATCCACATTGTAAACAAAGTGGTTGCGGCATCAGCAGGTCTGAAGGAAATGCTTGATACAAATGGCAAAAATTATTACCATTGGCGTTTTGGTGATATCTATTATACAAGAAAAGGCAAAGGAAGCCCGATCCTTTTGATCCATGATATGCTTCCAGGCGGTTCCGGATATGAATGGAGCAGGATAGAGGATGATCTTGCACTGGAGCATACCGTGTATAACATAGACCTTCCAGGATGTGGACGTTCCGAGAAACCAGGTATGACTTATACAAATTATGTATATGTTCAGTGCATCTGCGATTTTATCAAAAATGTGATCGGAGAGAAAACCGATGTGATCGTCAGCGGTTATTCAGGATCCTTTGTTATTATGGCATGCCGCAATGAAGAAAAACTGTTCAACAAGATCATGATGGTCAATCCGGTCAGTCCGGGAGTCCTGAAACAGATGCCGACAAAGAAAGATAAAATTTTCCGCAAGTGTCTGGAAGTTCCGGTATTTGGTACTCTGGTTTACCATATGGTTGTGTCCAGAGCCGCGATCAATAACGAGTTTATTGAGAACTTTGCCTTTGATCCATTCCACCCGCTTCGCGATCTTCAGGACGCTTATTATGAGGCTGCCCACAAAGGCGGATGTTATGCAAAGAATGTATATGCAAACAAAATATCAAAATACATGAATATCGATATCACCCGTGCACTGAAAGAGATTGATAACAGTCTTTATATTGTAGAGGGTGAAGCAGAGAACAATGGAGAAGCGACAGTAGAAGCTTATCAGAACATTAACCCGTCTGTGGAAACAGTTACTCTTAACGAAACAAAACATTTTCCACAGGTAGAGGATCCGGAACATTTTCTGGAACAGGTTGGAATTTTCTTTTAATGCACAAGCCCTGTAGCTGACTGAACAGTTGATAAACAAGTTCAGCCGGCCACGGGGCTTTCTTTCAATTGAGGAGAAAATATCAGCTCTGCTGTTTATACTTCGAAATCGCCAAAATCATAAACACAAAGGCAGCAATAAACATAGCTTCGATTCCCATAGATTTCCAGATTTCTTCTGCAACAGGTACGGGCAGGGTTTTGTATTGTGCAAGTGTTTCATTTATAGATTCATACCAGTAGACCGGCAGAAACTGAGCAATCTTAAGGACGCTTTTGTTCATAATACTCATCGGGACAAATGTTCCGCACAGAAAGCACATTCCCAGTGAAAGCAGGTTGGAGATTCCATTCAGCATATTGCTGTTTTTGACAAAAATCCCCACAAGATAGGAGAGTGAAAGGGCAATACCAAGCATCAGTGCCGTATTCAGAACATAGTATCCGATCAGAGGAGAAGTAAGGAACTCCTTACCAAAAAGGATACAGACACCTGCGACTGAGATCAGCCAGAGTACAGCTCCGAGCATAAACATTGCGAGCAGTCCTTCCATATTCTGACGACGCAGCGAGACTGCTGAGGCGCGCATTCGTTTCAGGATATCTTCTTTCTGAAAAGCCAGGAGAACATACCCCATGGAATAACTGAGCACAGCAAGAAACAGATAAGGAACATAGCGGAAATAGTAAATATAAGGTGGTGTTTCAAGATTATTTTCCGTACCTTTGTACATAGTTACTTCCGAGGCAGGCAATTCCATGGATGCATCCATGGCTTCCTTAAGGGAAAAACCTGCGGCTGTATAAGTACGTATGGAATTGATCCATGTACTGATCTGCTGATCTACGTAAAAAGAGGTATAAGAACCAGGGACTTTGGTGACGGAGAGAGGTTCTTCCTCTTCAATACATGTCTGGTAAAAATTCTCCGGGATCTGCACGATATAAGATGTATTTCTGTAAAAAAGCTCCTCCTGCATAACGGATGGTTCACTGGAGATTTCAGATACATTGTGGATAGTACTGAGGTATCTGATAAGACCCCGGGAAAGTTCGCTCTGATCCCTGTCTGCGACGGCAACATTGATCCGTGTTTTTTCAAAAGTACCGAGATGCTCTTTGCGGGCAGAAGCCTGAAGTGCGATGGCAATTGCAAAAAAGATCACCAGATATATCAGAAGCATTCCGAGATTTTTCTTTAAAATTTTTAAGTATCCTTTAAATACTGTCATAACGTTCCCTCCGGATAAGCAAGAATGAAGCAAGAACGAGCGCGGCACTCATGACGATCAGTGTGATCAGATTTCTGTAATAGCGTGAGGCATCGTCATATACATTAATACAGTAAAGAGCATCGGAGATCAGTGCAGCAGGATTGAACCTGTTGATGATCGGAGCGTGTTTTTCTACAGTGTCTTTCATAGAGCCGTTCATAAGTCCTGACAAAAAACAGCAGGACATGGAGATTGCGAGCATGATTCCGATCTTGATGCCTTCATTCAGTCTGCTAAGACTTCCGATAAACAATCCCATAGATACACCGATCAGGCTTCCGAACAGAGAAATAATCAACATTTTGCCGAACTGTCCCTGAAAATCCAGGTTCAGGATATTTCGCAGATACAGAAGCAGAACGATCACATCTGCGTATCCCAGCAGAAAAGAGGCAATCTGTTCTGAAAGGATCAGTTTCAGCTTGTGGGTAGGCGTGATGCAGCGACGTGCCGCCAGAGCCGTTAAATTGGCCTGTAAAGTGATCGCAGAGCCAAAGCCGATAAAACATCCATAAAGACATCCCATTGCGACCAGAGCGTAAAAAAACTGCGAATTCCCATCTATTGTTTTGCCACCCAGAGAGACTTCCCGGACAAGGTCTTTTGTATCTGACATCTGCCGGAGAGCGGAGAGAAGTCCGGAAGGATGTTTTTTCAGGATGGTCTGCAGCGTATGCAGATTGTTTTCATAACTTTCCAGGACGGACTGTAGAATGCTCTCAGGAATTCCCTGTCCATTGAGTGTAAGGCCTGGGATAGCCTGTTCATAGTAGATGCCGGAGATCTTTTTCTGACTTAATGCGTCAAGCGCATCCTTTTCACTCATTTCATGAAGAGCGATCAGTTCAGAATCTCCGCTTTGAACCTGATCAAGGAAAAAAACAAATACAGGATTGGCAGACTCTTTTACAAGCGCGACCTGCACGGTTTCAAAGTCCGCATCATTCAGATTTCCAAAGGCAAAAAAGAAAAAAGTAGCCATGATCAGCGGGAAAACAAGCGGCCAGAAGACCATATTAAAATTTCGCAGCTTGATCAGAAGATTATATTTTATTAAATGCAGCATAGAAAAGATCCTTTCTTAAAAATATACATAATAATGCATAATTATACATTAATCACGAAGCTGTTTTCCCGTTATTTCAAGAAATACATCATTCAGTGTAGGAAGCTCAGAGAAAACCCTGCCAAATGTGAGATTCTGGCTCTGAAGGTAATTCAGAAGCCGGATCAGGTTATGCTGTGCACCGGTGCAGCGAAGGGTGAGGATCTGATCTTCATAATGTACATCAAATACATGAGGAAGATTACGGATATCCTGAATCTGTTTTTCGGTCAGAAGAAGAGCTTCGACAGTGATCGTTTCACCGGTTTTAATCATCTTCTTTAATTCTTCAGTGGTTCCGGATGCGATGACGCGTCCGTGATCCATGATCGCGATTCGTGTACAGATCTGTTCGACCTCTTCCATATAGTGTGAAGTGTAGATGATCGTGGAACCCTGGCGGTTTAATTCCTGAATGCCCTCCAGGATTTTATTGCGGCTTTGCGGATCTACGGCGACAGTAGGTTCATCGAGGATGATAAGCCGTGGTTTGTGAGCGATTCCACAGGCAATATTGAGCCTTCTGAGAAGACCGCCGGAAAGCTTTTGAGGTCGTGTTTTGCGGTAGTCCTCCAGTCCGACAAACCGGATGGCTTCTTCGACAAGTTCCCTTCGCCGATTTTTGTCATGTATGTACAGACCGCAGAAATAATCGATATTTTCAGATACAGTCAGCTCATCAAAAACCGCTACATTCTGAAGTACAATACCAATCTGCTGCTTGACTTCGTAGTTGTCAGGCGTCATTTTCTGTCCGAAGATCTCGATGCTGCCCTTATCATATTTCAGCAGAGAAAGGAGACAGTTGATCGCAGTTGTTTTACCGGAACCGTTCGGGCCGAGAAGGCCGAAGATCTCTCCTTCTTTGATATCCAGACTGAGATGGTTCAGAGCAACCAGATCGCCATAGCGTTTTACAAGATTTTCTATATGAATCATAATAGTTCCTCCGGTTTCATATAATTTGAGGTTATAAAATAATTATAAAAGAAATCAGAAAGAATACCAAGTGCGTGATGTCACCAAAGAGACGTGACATTTGTCACTTTGTATGTAGCAGGGGAATATATTATAATGATTCTGAACAGAGATGTTTTTACGTAATTGTTTGCAGTAGTATCAATAAATAGTGAGGAATTGAGTGATGAGGTATTTTCGAGATACAGGAATACTTTTTCTGGGAGGAATCCTGCCATTATGTACACTCAGCCTGAACAGAGAGCTGGTACTGGCAATGCTGGAGACAGTGATATTAATATGTGGCAGTTACTTCTTTGACAGGAAATACACCAAAATCTTATTATGGAGTATATTTGCGGTATCATTTTTTGTAATGCCGGAAATAAGATTGTTCTGTCCCGTATTGATCTATATTCTCGTAAGAGAACAGGAGACGGTGACGACACTTTCAGGAGGGGTTCTGGGAACAATAATACTGATAAAAAATGACGTTTCTTTGCCAATAATGACAACCGTATTACTGATTGTAGAGGCTTTAGCGTGGATATTAGCGACTGATGCAATAAAGTACGATAAAATGTACTTTGAAATAAGAAGAATAAAAGATGACAGCGAAGAACGTACCCTGCTTCTTGCAGAAAAAAACAAAGCATTGCAGGAAAAACAAAATTATGAAATTTATGCGGCAACACTTCGTGAGAGAAACCGAATTGCCCGCGAAATCCATGATAATGTAGGACATTTGCTTTCAAGGACTATCTTATTAACCGGCGCGGCAAAGACCGTAAATCGGGACAAAAATATGGAAAGTTTGCTGGAAGGACTGGATACATCTCTTAATTCTGCTATGAACAGTATACGCTCAAGCGTACATAATCTTCATGATGCATCTGAAAATCTCAGAGAGATAACAGAGGGACTTACAAAGGACTTTGAGAATTGCACGGTGGAATATGATATGTCCGAAATAATACCCAATAATATCAAATACTGCTTTGCGGCAATTATAAAAGAGGCACTGTCGAATGTTATAAAACACAGTAATGCGACAGCCGTAAAAATAGTACTTAGAGAGCATCCGGCATTGTATCAGCTTTGCATCGAAGATAATGGAAAAGGATATTCAGAAAAGGAAGCAGACAGCGAAGGCATAGGATTAAAAAACATGCAGGAACGGGTAACCTCGCTTGGAGGAACCTTACAGATCAATGGGGAAAATGGATTTCGAATATTTGCCGCAATTCCAAAACAACAGGACTAGAACAGTAAAAATGAGGGAAAAATTAAGATGAAGATAGTAATTGTAGATGACGATTGTCTGGTGACAGAAGCGTTGAAGACGATCTTGCAGATCAATGGGGATGTTGAGGTGATTGCAACGGGAATTGATGGAGAAGATGCGTGCAGACTGTACAGACAGTATTGCCCGGATGTACTGCTGATGGATATTCGGATGAAAGGAATGAATGGATTGGAGGCTTCTGAACACATCCTGCAGGAGTGTCCAGAGGCAAAAATCCTGCTTTTGACGACATTTCTGGATGATGAATATATAGTAAGAGCACTTCGATTAGGGGCAAAAGGATATCTTCTAAAGCAGGATTATGCCAGTATTCTTCCAGCGCTGCAGGCAGTAAACTCCGGACAGACGGTTTTTGGGAAAGAAATCGTATCTAAGATACCAGAGCTGATCAGGAAGGAAGAAAAGTTCGATTACAGCAGTTATGGGATCAATGAACGAGAACAGGAGATTATCCGGTTGATCGCAGATGGATACAGCAACAGAGAAATTGCGGCAGAGCTGTTTTTGAGTGAAGGAACTATCAGAAATTATCTGAGTACCATATTGGATAAACTGCAATTAAGGGACAGAACTCAGGTAGCGGTATTTTATTATCAACACAGGTGAATAATTATAAAAAAAATATACAATTATGTGGAAAAAGTGCCGGCCAGGGTCCGAATACAGGGAAAAAATAGTGCGATGAAGCAGATAGAGGGAAAAATAGAAAGATAAAAGAGAATATCAGGTATCAGAGAAAAGAACAGTAAAAAACAAATGTGTTTGTAGAAAAGACAAAAAATGAGAATCTCCTGACAAATATATATTATGTAAACTAAAAACGACCGATAAAACTGTTCTTTTTCAAGAGCGCTGAAGACAGATATAAACTAAAAACGATTAATGTGTTTCACATTAATAATGTTTCACGTGAAACATTTTATAAGTGCTATAAGACAGAACAGCTGCTATAGAAATATATGCTTGTAAAAATTTTCCTAAATTTTTAATGTTTCACGTGAAACATTGTGTGGAACAATAATGATAAAAGTGCTATAATTGATTAGTCGCGAATGATTTTGAAAGGAGGATGAACTTTGGGAAGAATTATAGCAGTAGCCAACCAGAAAGGCGGAGTTGGAAAATCCACAACTGCAATCAATCTTTCTGCATGCCTTGCCGAAAAAGGGAAAAAGGTTCTGGCAATTGATATTGACCCACAGGGAAATACAACCAGCGGATTGGGCGTAGACAAAAATGGTGTAGAAAATACTCTGTATGAACTGCTTCTTGGAGAGGCCGATGTCAAAAAAACAATTGTAAAAGATGTGGTAGAAAACCTGGATTTAATTCCATCCAATATAAATTTATCCGGTGCAGAAATTGAACTGATCAACATGGATGATAAAGAGTATATTCTGAGAAAAATAACAGAAAAGCTCAGAAGAAAATACGATTACATCATCATGGATTGCCCACCGTCATTAAACATGCTGACGATCAATGCTCTGACAGCAGCAACATCAGTTCTTGTACCGATTCAGTGTGAATACTATGCACTGGAGGGACTCTCACAGTTAATACATACAATCGACCTTGTAAAAGACAGATTAAATAAGAAGCTTGTGATGGAAGGTGTAGTATTTACTATGTACGATGCAAGAACCAATCTGTCATTGCAGGTGGTTGAAAACGTTAAGGACAATCTCGAGCAGAATATTTACAAAACCATTATTCCAAGAAATGTCAGACTTGCAGAAGCTCCGAGTTACGGACAACCTATCAATCTGTACGATTCAAGATCAGCCGGAGCAGAAGCATATCGCCTTCTGGCTGAAGAAGTGATCAACAGGGAGGATAAATAATGGCAGGAAAAAAATCAGGACTTGGAAGAGGTCTGGATGCTTTCTTTCCGGAAAAGACTTCACAGGAAAAGCCCAAAACGGTAAGAAACTCCAGAGCAAAGACGAATACCGTAAGAGAAAAGACAACAGAAACCGAACCGACCGTAAAAGGTGAAACACTTGTCAAGATTTCAAAAGTAGAGCCAAATCGTGAACAGCCACGCAAGAAATTTGACGAAGATGCACTCCTTGAACTGTCTGAATCAATCAAGCTGTACGGAGTTTTGCAGCCCCTGCTCGTATCTGACAAGAAAGATTATTATGAAATCGTTGCCGGTGAAAGAAGATGGCGGGCAGCGAAGATGGCAGGTCTGAAAGAGATTCCAGTAGTGATCAAAGAATTTTCCGCTCAGGAAATCGTAGAAATATCACTGATAGAGAACATTCAGAGAGAAGACCTGAATCCTGTTGAAGAGGCAATGGCATATAGACGCCTGATCGATGAATTTAAACTGAAACAGGATGAGATCGCAGAGAGAGTATCCAGGAGCAGAACCGCTGTAACAAACTCTCTTCGCCTTTTGAAGCTGGATGCAAGAGTACAGCAGATGATGGTAGATGAGATGATTTCAGCAGGACATGCCCGTGCACTTCTTGGAATTTCAGATGCTGAAAAGCAGTATTCTGTGGCAATGCGGATCTTTGATGAAAAACTCAGCGTAAGAGAGACAGAAAAACTGGTAAAAACCATCCTGAATCCATCAAAGAAAAAAGAAACCGGGACAGGTAATTCAGCAGAGGATGCAATCTACGAGAAACTCGAAGAAAAAATGAAGAACATCACAGGAACGAGAGTATTTATTCACAGAAAGAAGAACAATAAGGGAAAGATAGAAATTGAATACTATTCAAGGGATGACCTGGACAGAATCATAGATTTATTTGAATCTATCAGATAAAAGGGGTATTATATGAGTACAATTTTTGATAGTATTGGTATTGATCCTGGAATTGTTATTATCGTGTTGCTTATTGTAGTTCTCGTGCTGATCGGAACAACTATAAGCAGCAACATGAGATTAACCCGACTGGAGCGAAAATACAAAATGTTTATGAAGGGAAGCGATGCACAGTCATTGGAGAAAACCTTCGTTCGAAAATTCGCACAGATCGATCATCTGTATGAAACAAAAGAAGAACATGAACAGGCAATACGCACTCTGGCAAAACATTTCAAACTGCTTTACAGTAAATATGGCGTCGAAAAATACGATGCATTTGATGATGTTGGAGGTAAACTGAGTTTTGCACTGGCATTACTGGACAGAGAAAATACAGGAGTGATCCTCAATGCTGTCCACAGCCGCGATAACTGCTTCCTTTATTTAAAAGAAATCGTAAAAGGTGAAAGCTATGTAGAGCTTGCTGAGGAAGAGGCAGAGGCACTGGATAAAGCCATCTTCCATGATATAGAAAAGATTGAAAAAAGCGAGATTATTGAAAAATAAGGAGGATATGAGAGATGTTAGATATCAAATTTGTCAGAAATAACCCGGAGGTCGTAAAACAGAATATCAAAAATAAATTCCAGGATGATAAGCTTCCACTGGTTGATGAAGTTATCGAATTAGATCAGAGAAACCGTGAGATTAAACAGGAAGTAGAGGCTCTTCGTGCTGATAAGAATCAGATTTCTAAACAGATTGGTGCATGTATGGCACAGGGAAAGAAAGAAGAAGCAGAAGAGTTAAAGAAAAAAGTTCAGGAAA
>OLGD01003159.1_pt1 | contig 16332 bp, 17 predicted proteins | sample 1605311 | NCBI WGS metagenome assembly OLGD01 (sample SAMEA3888917, study PRJEB22519) | human gut metagenome | biome: human gut; feature: human-associated habitat; material: faeces | place: Denmark | collected 2010 | reverse complement strand
GATGAATTGATACTGAGATGTGACGGACAGGAGCTGCCGGCTCCTGTGTCCATCAAGGTGGATGATGAGATTATATGGTCTTCTTCTACAGGACGAGCACTTGACGGAACAATGTTGGGTGATGTTGTCGCTGAAAAGAAGACCTTATCTATTAATTGGGGAATATTGAAGGAAGATGAGATGGCACTTATTAAGAACAAACTTATCGCTGGATTCTTTCCAATAACATTCCATGATGATGGACAGGATATAACAATAACAAGCTATAGAGGTACATTAAGTAAAGAGGTGCTGGGTGATATAGGTGACGGTAACTATTATTACAGAAGTGCCAGTGTATCTATAATACAGCAGTAATAGGAGTAAATATGAAGATAACATTAAGCATTAAGGATATAGAAAAGCAGATTAATAACTTACAGTCTATTAATAAAAAGCTCCCCTTGAAAGTTAACTGGGCTATTGTAAAAAACCTTAAAACACTTAAAGCTGAGCATTCATGCGCAGAAGAATTAAGAATTAAGATTCTTGAGACGTACTGCATGAGGGATGAAAAGGGGAATTCTATCATAGAGAATGGTAATTACAGGTTTGAGAACGATGCAGAAGCAAGAACGGCAGTTAAACAGATTGAAGAACTTAATATGACAACTGCAGAGGTGGATATCTGCACTATAAATATTGCTGATATAGAAAAGTGTAATGGAAGTGATTATGAAGCACTTACAACGCATGATATTGAAGCATTGGAATTTATGATACAGGAGTAAATTATGTATAAAAATGTTACAAAGCAGTTTGCGACAACTATTCGTTCTCCATCAAGGACATTTAATCTTAGACTTAATGTAGAAGGAACATGGATAGACGCAGGCTTTAAGAAAATGACATATGAGAATGCTTCCTGTGCAGATGAATATTTACAATTAGGTTCAACAGTTGCGGCTAAAATTGAGCTTACTATAAAAAAGAGCGATATTCTTTTTGATGGTATAGAGTTACCGTTAGAAATAGGCCTTTTACTGCCAGATGAAACTTATGAATATGTTCCGGTAGGAATATTCAAAGCTGAGCATCCAACAAGTGACCAATATACGACAACATTTACAGCTTATGACAGAATGATACAGACGACAGGATTATATGCTTCTGAGTTAGAGTATCCGGCATCTGCAGATGCAGTTATGAATGAGATAAGTGAAGGTTGTGGCATTCCTGTAAATACTGAAGGTTTGGAAGATATTATTATTGATACCAAGCCAAATGGTTATGTATATCGCGAAATGATAGGATACATAGCTTCTCTGGCAGGTGGTTTTGCTTGCGTGGATAGAACGGGAACCATTGTAATTAAGTGGTATGAGGATAACGATGTTATATATAATTTATCAAGGATTATGTCATTCGAAAAAGATGAAGGTGAGTTTAAACTTGAAAAATTAACATGCAATGTCGATAGCTCTACAACATATACATCTGGAGACGGTCTTCTTGGTATAACCTTGGATAATCCTTTTATGCCACAGGCAAAGCTAGAAAAAGTATATGCGAAACTAAAGGGATTTACATACAGAGGAGCAACAATAAAGACTTTGGGAGATATACGTCTGGATCCATGGGATATTATCACAGTAGAAGATGGAGAAGATGTATATAAAATTCCGGTAATGAATATTGTGCAGGAATATGACGGTGGTATGTCCATGACAATATCTTCTTATTCCAAAACAAAAACGGAAGAGGAGATAGACTTCAAGGGTCCTTCTATAACAGAAAAAGAAAGAACTTATACTGAAATACAAGAAACAAAAAATCTGTTGGCCAAAAAGGTAGATGCAGACTATGTTAATTCACGTTTTACTAAAACAGAAGATTTTGAGGCCACTAACGCAAAAATACGAAAAATTGAAAGTGAGAAGCTTAGCGCTAAGGATGCTGAACTAAAATATGCCAATATAGATTTTACTAACATTGGTAAGGCCGCTATGGAGTATTTCTATGCGCAGTCTGGTCTAATTAAGGATGTAATCGTTGGCGACCAGACTATTACTGGTGAGTTAGTCGGCGTGACTATAAAGGGTGACCTAATCGAAGGTAATACCATAGTCGCAGAAAAGTTAGTAATCAAGGGCGAAGACGGTCTTTATTACAAACTTAATACCGATGGTATTACGACTGAAGCACAACAGACAGACTATAACAGTCTGAATGGACAAGTTATCAGGGCTAAGTCAGTTACAGCGTCTAAAATAGATGTTAAAGATTTAGTGGCTTTTGATGCAACTATTGCTGGTTTTAAAATAGAGGATAGCGCTATATATTCGATAGGAAAAGAATCAGCAACTAGTGGTGTTCGTGGTATATATCTTAGTAAAGACGGTCAGATGGCTGTTGGCGATTCAAAACATTATATTAAGTATTATAAAGATACAGATGGTTTGTATAAGCTTAGGATTTCTGCAGATGCCTTAGAGTTTTCTACAGGTGGAAGTGTAGAGGATGCAATCGGCAATTTGAAGAATGAACTAGATAGCGTTAAGGAGGAAATCGTTTCTATTATAAGCATTTCTTCGAGCAAGGGTAGCGTGTTTAAAAACACAAACGTTTCAACCGTGCTCTCAGTAACAATATTCCGAGGAACCCAGAGAATAACAAATATTGATGAGCTTAAGGCTACGTACGGAGATTCCGCATATTTACAGTGGAAATCCCAGGAGCACGATGGGGATGCCTATCTTGAGATTCCTTCGATTGATGAACGAATCTCTGAAAGCGGTTTCAAATTTAAAATTAGCCCTAACGATATAGATACGAAGGGCATTTATACATGTGATTTAATCACAGATTAGTAGGAGGAAATAGAATATGGCAATTAAAGCTACTGGTCAGATGACCATTATCGATGTCACTGATGCGTATTCGGTGATATTAACAAGTGAGGCGTACACATTCGTTGGTAATACGTCTGGTGCTCCAGCAGGGCTGAAGTGTGCTACACAGGCTGTTGCATATTGTGGTTCTAATCAGTGTTCGGTCGTAAATGTAGATCAGAAGGCAATTACATGCCCTACTGGTATTTCAGTTGCGGTTGAGAACAGCGGAACAGCATCACCAACAATCACATTCACAACAACAGCTACAGTAACAGCAGCATGTGAGGCTGTAATTCCAATTGTTGTTGACGGTGTAACAGTTAATAAGAAATTCTCGTTTGCAGTCGCAAAGACAGGACAGACAGGACAGACTGGTGCTACAGGCGTAGGTATTAAGAGCGTTGTTAATTATTTCTTAGCGTCCACGGCTAGCACAGGTGTGACCACATCTGCTGACGGTTGGACTACAACTATGCAGACAACCGACACATCAAAGAAGTATCTTTGGTCTTACCAGCTTATCACATATACTAACAATACAACATCTAAGACAACACCGACTATTATCGGTACACATGGTGCTACAGGACAGACAGGTGCTGCCGGGGCAGATGCTATTACAGTTACCATTACAAGTAGCAACGGTACAGTGTTCAAGAATAATACAGGTAACACAGTACTTACAGCACATGTGTTTAAGGGCTCAATTGAGCAGACAATTACAGACGCTGGCGTGGTTAGCGGTCTTGGCTCGATTAAGTGGTACAAGGCAGGCAGTACAACAGCTTTAGCAACAGCTAAGACTTTAACTGTATCTGCAAACGATGTAGATAATACACAGGCATATACATGCCAGTTAGAAGGTTAGTAAAGAAGGGAGGCGTACGCCAGAATGGCAGTTAAAGCAGCTAGTCAAATTTCAATTATAGATGTAACAGATGCATATTCGGTTACATTAACATCAGAGGCGTACACTTTTGTTGGGAACACTGCTGGGGCTCCGTTTGGGTTGTCATGTACGACTCAGGCGGTTGCTTATTGCGGAAATACTGTATGTAAAATAACAGTAGGAACAATCACATGCCCTATTGGTATTTCTGCATCGGTTTCAAATAACGGTACAGTATCTCCAACAATAACATTCAAGACGACAGCTACAATTTCTGCGGCATGTGAAGCTACCATTCCATTAACAATAGATGGAGTTACCATAACAAAGAAATTCTCGTTCGCTGTTGCAAAGACTGGTGCCACTGGAGCGTCAGGCAAAGGAATTAAATCCACAGTAATAACATATCAGGCTGGGGCATCTGGAAAGACTGCTCCAACTGGTACTTGGGTAACTTCTCCACCAGAGACTACAGCAGTGTTACCTTATATGTGGACTCGAACTATTATTACATATACTGATAATACGACAAGTACGTCATATAGTGTTGGCGCCACACCGGAAGGAATTCAGGTTGGCGGGAGGAATCTTGCACAAAAAACGTCTAGTAAGTACGATGCTGGTTTTTCCAAGTTCGATGGAAACGATAACGTTTGTTTTAGCATTGGAAACACTTTAACTGATGGGTTGTCAGTAGGCGACGTAATATCAATTAAGTTAATATGCAAATATACTAATATAGTATCTGTAAGTGGAAAAACTCCTCAGGTTCGTATCGTTGGAGCTGGTAATGTAACAGGTTGGAATGATAATGGGTATTTTCCAGTAAATAATTATACTAAGCTGTCTGGCTCTAATGGTGAAGTAACAATAATGTATCAGGCAATAATTAATGCCAATCATGTTAAAAATTCGTATTGGAATACGTTACTCAGAACAGATGCGATTCAAAGTGGCATAATACAATGTAAGATGTTTAAAGTTGAACGTGGTACAAAATGTACAGACTGGTCACCAGCTCCAGAGGATACTGATAATAAAATATCAGATGTATGGCAGGGAGTTAATGATGTATATGATGACTACTCGGAATTCAAAGAGAACACCTATACCAAAGCTGATATGGATACCAAGTTAACAGAAACCAAGGAAGCAGTACTTATAGCAGCTAATGCCATTTATCAACGACAGGATGCAATGGGTGATTACTATACTGTCACTCAGGCAAATTCAGCTATAGATGCCAGAGCTAATCAGATAGAGGCTAAGGTCAGTGCAATTAAAATAGGTGGTAGAAATCTCATTATCCGAACAGGGGAGCTTGTTAATAAGGCACTGGGTGCTGATGGTAATACGAATGACTATGACAAAACAAATGTAATGGGTTCGAAGATATCTGTTGTGCCTGGCGAAGAGCTTACATTTCACAAGGATAATGGGAGTGAATGGTTCAGATGGAATTGGTATGATAGTGAAGGAAAATTCATGTCGAGAATGCCAAACCAGAACAATTTATTCACATGGAAAGTTCCGGATGGCGCATATTTTATATTGGTAAGTTATCCAAATACAGGTAACGTTAAGGTGGAAAGGGGCAATCGAGCAACTGACTGGACACTAGCTCCAGAGGACACAGATGCCAAGATAGATGATATATCTATAGGCGGAAGGAACCTTATTAAAACAACTGATTTGATTGTTGGTTGGATTGATGATACTGGAGCGTTGCGATATGCAGGTGATTGGGACAAGACATTCCTTACTGGTGAATATATATCCGTTGATGCCGGAAAAGAGTATATGTTCCAATTATTTTGGACAGATGACAACACAGAAGCTTGGATTGTATATGCTTATTACAATGCTAATAAAGAGTTCATTAAGGTAGCACCAAATCAGATTTATAACACGGATAAGTATTATAAAGAGAAGATAATTATTCCAAGTGGCGTAGCGTATATGCGTATATCGTGGGAGTTCGGTGCTCAGCGTGCCGTTAAGCTCGAAAAGGGTAACAAAGCCACAGACTGGACTGCGGCACCAGAGGATACAGAAGCTAAGATTGCACTTAAGGTAGATGAAAAGTCATTGAAAAGTGCAATTGAGGCCATAGCTGATACAATTAATATAACTGCTAGGGGTGGATTGAATATTTCCGGTAACAGATTTACGTTGACATCAACGAATACAACTATTACCGCAGATGGAACAATAACCTCGAGAGGAACAGGCGTTGGTTCAGATGGAAATAAATACTTAATGGCAGCAACATTGCGAGGAGGAGAGCTTAAAGTATGGAATAATACATCTAATAATGGAGTAAGGATCCAAGGGCATGGTTTATTCGGTTATGACGATGATGGAACTAATACAATTCAATTAATATATACTCCAAGTGATGAGAACGACTTGAGTACTGGTTTGTGGTTATATTCCAATTTAGGGCAAGAAATACATGTGACAAGAAAAGAAATATGGCTCCAGGGAAATAATAGTGATGGAAGTATATATGGTTATTGCAACATAGGCAAAGGATATATGCGCATTGATTCTTCTGGAACGACATATTATGGCGATTGTGCACTATCTGTGCTAGGCGGAGCAAAGATTCAAGATCTGCACGCAATGGATAGCATGACAGTTGGATGTGATGTGGAAGAGGTTAAAATGTGGAACACATATTTTGGTTATTGTCAACCTGTTACAGCAGCGACGAACAGAGTCACGTTAAAGTGGACTGGGGCAGCTTTGCAAGTATGGATTGACAACACATTAGTAGGAACATTATTTGAATAATAGAAAGAAGATAGTAAAAATGTTAGAGACAAGAAAAGATATTACATTTACAGGAACAAGTTATGTTGAGAAAACAGTGACAGGTTCATCTGAAAAGCAGAGAATTAATATTGTATACCTCTCAGCATCAATTTCAGATGATGGAAGCAGTGTAAGCGTTAACAAGAATATTCAGAACAAAACGGAATATCTTGCTAACAAGAAAGCTTGCATGGAGGATATGGCAGAGTTTGAAGAACTTGCATTATCTTTAATTGAATAAGAGCTCATTACAGCGTCTAGCAATAAGCTAGGCGCTTTTTTAGAAGGAGGAAAAGAAAGATGATAACATTAAAGACAATATACATGGCAGCAGCACATAATAAGCTGATACAGCTTGTTATTATAGCTGTAATAATTGATACAATATTTGGAGTATTAAGGGCAATTAAAGAACGTAAATTTAACAGTTGTTTTGGTATTAATGGAGCAATTCGTAAGTGCGGAATGATAATATCCATTATGCTTCTTGTAATCGTTGATTACATAACAGGATTTAATATGATTGGATTTCTGCCGGAACAGGTTAGACAGCATATGGGTAATCAGATAGGAATTTCTGGCTTTTTCGCACTACTTGATATTGCGTATGAAACAGTAAGCATTTTGAAGAATATGGCATTATGCGGTTTGCCTGTAAAGAAACTTTGGTTATATGTTAAGACGTTTTTGGGAAACTACACAGATGAATTGACGGATGATGATGAGTTGGCAACGGCAAAAATAGATATTAAGGAGGAAAAGTAAATATGAGCATTAGAGGAATTGACGTTAGCGATAACAACGGAACGCTTGATTGGGACATTATCAAGGAACAGATTGATTTTGCAATTGTTAGAGTGGGATATGGCTCTAATTATGAAAGTCAGGATGACAGACAGGCTGTAAGAAATATGGAAGAACTCGAAAGAATAGGCAAGCCGTATGGAGTATATATGTACAGCTATGCACTTAATGAAGACGAGGCACATAGCGAAGCTGCACATATCCTGAGAATGATTGCTGGCTTTAATCCAGCGTTAGGAATTTACATAGATATGGAAGATGCAGACGGATACAAAGTAAGGAACAACAAAGATCCTCGCACTAATGGAGAAGCATATACTAGATATTGCCAGATTGTTATGGATGATTTAAAGGCGGCGGGCTTTGAGATTGTAGGCACATATGCTAACCTTGACTGGTTCTCTAATATCTTGGATAGGGAAGCACTTACAGATAAGAAGTGGCTTGCTATTTGGGGACCTGATAGTTGCCCTGTAGATTGGGCAGAAATCTGGCAGGATAGTTCGGATGGTTGCATAGATGGTTCGTCTGCAAGGACAGATACAGACGTCTATGTGAATGAAGATGCATTTAGTGCTTATGCAAAGGCTAATACACCGGAATATGAACCAGAAGAACCTATCCCAGAAAGAGAAATAGAAGATGTAGGTACAATGTACCGCGAAGGAGATCATGTTTGCTACAACAGAATCTATTATACAGCCGGCGACTGGACTGATGGCGCAGCACCATATTATACAGATGGAGTTATAACACATGTATATGAAGGAGCCAGACACCCTTACCTTATCGGCGATGGAACAGGATTTGTGGATGATAATTGTATTATGGGTCGTTATAACGAACCTGATGATACACCATCAGAGGAGCTGGAAGAGGAAGAAGCTGAAAGCGAGACAGAAGATGTAGCATATACTACAGTAGAAGCTGGCGAAGGATTCTGGCAGGTAGCAGAAAGAGCATTAGGAGATGGCACAAGATATCTTGAGTTAGCAGAATTTAACGGCATGGATATTAGTACACCACTCTATGTTGGTATGGAGCTTAAGCTTCCTAATTAATTTTATAATTAAGGCTGAAAGGGGCATATTGCTTTTGCAATATGCCCCTTTTTTTATTGCTCAAAATTTTTATAAAAAACTGTTGATATAATAGGCGTTATCGACTATTATATAAATGTAGATAGGCGATAACGACTATAAGAAAAAGGAGGGTATAAAGATGGGAGAGTACGTATTAGAGGATTTTGGAAAGTGCAAAGGATATAAAATTACAGAACAAGAATTATTCAAGATAATGGATATAGTATATCCAGAGCGCGACTATGGGGATGGATGGCATGAAGAAGTGCATGGGAATATATGGGAAAAAGATGATAAGAAAAGAAATTATCTTAAACTAAAAAAATACAGAAATTATAAGCTTAGAAGCGAAAAAACACTTGGATATTATGACTATGTATCAGGAGTATATGTTGTAAGAGATTACAGAATGGTAGCTTATGACGCAATAGAAAAATATAACGAAATGAATTAATATTATATTATAAAGGAGAATAATATTATGACAAACATGGAAATTGTAAAAAAGATGGCGAAGTTAAACATATTATGTGCAAGATACAGTGAAAGACACAACATACTAAAGTGCAAAACATGGAGAGATATAGACAGACTTATCACGGGCAATAAACTTACAATTAAGTATAAAGATGCTGCAGATGTTTTATATAATAATATATCTAAGATATGCGGAGCGAATGAATACTTGGTTAAAAGCGCGTTAGAATTAAAGGTTGAAATATATAACAGTGACATTAAAGATTTGAGATTCGGACTTGAGCCACAGAGAAAATTCTCAGATGAAGAAAATAAATTAGATCAGGAGTTAATAAGACAGAAGTTCTTTTACAACTCAGAAATGCTGGAGATAAAAGAAGCAGTAGAAATTCTCAATGGTGCTGTAACTGAGAGCGCTATCAAGCAGGCATGCCAGCAGGAACGTTTACTCAACACGCAGAAGATAGGTAAAACATGGCTTGTAAGTGGACCTGAATGTAGAGCGTACTGGAATATCCCTGATCCATACATGAATCAATCCAGAGTAAATCGAGAATATTAAGGGGGTATATCATGAAAGTTATAAAAAATCATAATGAAATGGAAATTATATCCAAAGAAGATTTTGAAAAGGTACAACAGGTTTTAAAAGGAAAAAACAAAGATGAGTGTAAGAATAAAACATCGGTATTAAAAAAATCTGAACCAAGACAAAAAAGCCCTATTCCTCCAGGATATAAAATGGTGGAAGGAAAACTTGTCATAAATGAAGCAGAAGCAGACGTTATAAAAGAACAAATTAGCAATTATGTAAATAGTAAATGCGGAGAGATAGGAGAATAACATAAGAAATCTTATAGATTAATTCTGAAATGGATATGTATAAAAAGAAGAAGGACTTCCCCCTTCTTCTTTTTGGTTATAGGAATAATGCAAACATAATATACTATTATATAATAGGAAGAAACCACATACAACAACATGGTGCTAATGAACTTGGTCATCTTGAGATGGTTAGTACAATGGTTCATCAGCTTACAAGAAATCTTACAATGGAACAGATAAAAGGAACTCCGTTTGAGGCATATTATGTTGATCATACGGTTGGAGTATGGCCGCAGGCTGCAGGAGGTGTACCTTTCTGCGCAATTGAATTCCAGTCAAAGGGTGATGCAATAACTGATATTGCAGAGGATATGGCAGCAGAGCAGAAAGCGAGAAGTACTTATGATAATCTGTTAAGACTCTGCCGCGACGATCCGGATGTGTATGAACCGTTGAAGTTCTTAAGAGAAAGAGAAGTTGTACATTTCCAGAGATTTGGTGAAGCAATGTCAATTATACAGAGCAAGCTGGATTCTAAGAACTTCTATGCATATAACCCGGAATTTAAAAAATAAGAAATAGAATGATATTAATAAAATATTATGATAGAATACATTTATAAAAGACTGATTAAAGGAGTACTTATGAAAGAAAAGATATATACAATACCTGTTAATGATGCGTTTTCATCAGATTGTGAATGTCCGATTTGTTCAATGTATAAGGCATTAGAGGATGATGCAGTAAGTTATACAATGGGACCCAGCTACATGGAGGATGATATAAGAGCCATGACAGACAAGAAGGGTTTCTGTCAGAAGCATCTTAAGAAAGTGTATGACTGTGAGAATAGACTAGGCTTTGCACTTGTCATGAAGACACATCTTGACAGGGTGATTAATGATATTGAAAGTCTGCAAGATGGTAAGGTTGCAGGAAAGTCAATGTTTAAGAAGGCTGATAAGCCAGCGGTGACTGCATATACCGAGCAGCTCGAAAGCACCTGCTTTGTATGCGAGAGGATTGAGGATACATTTGAAAGATATCTCGATACTATATTTCACATGTATAAGCATGATGCTGAGTTCAGACAGAAATATAGCGAAAGTAAAGGCTTCTGTACCAAACATTATGGAATTCTTATTGAGCGTGCAGCTAATTCTTTAAAGGGTGATATGTTAGATGAGTTCATAAAGACGACTAACAGTCTCTATATAGAAAATATGAAGCGGGTAAGGGATGATGTAGAGTGGTTTATTAATAAGTTCGACCACAAGTATATTGATGAGCCATGGAAGAATGCAAAGGATTCTCTTGTCAGAGCCATGATAAAGGACGGTTCGTATATAGCGGATGAACCTGGAAAGAAGAATATAAGATAATAAAGGCCCCACAGCTCAAGTAAGACTGTGGGGCTTCTTTCTTGCATTATAAATGTGCCTTAATACGTAAAAGTAACAGAATACAGTGTATAACCTGTTCGCTCGGTAGCTTTGTATGAATAAGATAGCTGGACACCCGTATTAGATACGGCTGATTTTAAATCAAGGTCTGATATAGTTGTGAACTCAATGTGGTCTGAGCGGCTTTTGATGCAGCGTAGTATATATCTGTCAAGGTCATACTGTGTTCCGACAGAATGAAGCTTTGCCTGAACAGGATATGTATATATATATCCATTGGCAGGATTGGCATCGTTGATATCAGACGTCCAGGTATGGTCGATTGCCATATCTGAATCAGATATATTGAAATAGCTGTGGTCAATATATTCCGGTGAACCGCCAACAGGATCATCCCATGTTACATCTACCTGATACCAGTCGCCGTTAATTTTTACGACATTCCATATATGCTGGTCGTTACCGGCCTTTCCTGAAATAGTGTAATTCTCGATTCCTAACATATCCATAAATGTTTTGAAACTTTCTGTATAACCGCTGCAGACAGCCTTTCCGTTAATCATGGCATCGTATGCGTTGAATGTCGAACCACCATTATCAATGTATGTTATATGTGATACAAGATAGTCGTGGATTGCCAGTTCATTTTCATAATCGCTCCTGGCAGGGGAGGTTACTTTGGCAAGAACTTCTATGTATTTGTTATAGAGTTCAACCTGACGGCTGTTTAACTGGGAAGTGTTTCCTGAATTAAAAGCTTTAATAATTGCATAATTATCCCAGCATTCAAATGTTACAACAAGGTTATAACCATCTTTAATTCTGCGGTATTCACATTTTATCTGCTCAATTCCGCTTATTCTTGTCAGCCATTCATTGGCATCTATAAGGTCAGAGTCGGGAACAAATATATTACATGAAGTCTGGTTATCCGACATAGCTTCTATAATGAAATTAATAATATCTTCTGTGTCAGTTGCTTTATTATCAAATGCTGTATATGAAATCTCTGTAGAACTGTCAGAGCTGTTATCATTTGTAAACGGTAATGTGCAGCCATACAGGGATGCAAGAATTACGACTCCGGTTAAAAGAGACGCCCAATATTTTATGTGTTTCATGTGTGGTCTCCTGAAAATTCTGTTATAATCATATACGATTGTATAACGAGATAATTGCAAATGTAAAGCATATTTATGGAGGAATTTTATGTCGGATTATAAATTAAAAAATATATGTGATTTCGACCTGGCTCAGACATTGGAATGTGGTCAGTGTTTTCATTTTGTAAAGCTTGATGAGAATGATTATGTACTGACAGCAAAGGGACGTTTGCTGCATGTTTCGCAGCAGGCGGATACAGTTACATTCTATGACACGGAAGAGGATGAATATGTAAATGTATGGAAAGATTATTTTGACATGGACAGGGATTATTCGGAAATTAAGAATAAACTGCTGGAAAAGGATGATAAGTTAAAGGATGCAATTGAAAGCATGTGGGGTGTGAGAATTCTTAATCAGGATTTTTTTGAAACTCTTATATCGTTTATTATATCGCAGAATAAGCAGATACCTCATATTAAGAAGATTGTAGCTGATATATCTGCTAAGTTTGGTTCATATAAGGGGACATATGGCGGAGTAGATATGTATACATTTCCAACGCTTGAACAGCTTACCAATGCGAGTGAAGAAGATTTTAAAGAGTTAAAGACAGGATTCCGCGCACCTTATATTATGGATGCAATAAGAAGAAACATGGCAGGACAGTTTGATGAGAATGAACTTAAGAACATGGAGTATGACTCATGTATTAAGGAGCTTATGACAATAAAAGGAGTTGGAGAGAAGGTTGCCAACTGCGTAAGTCTTTTCGGACTTGGAAAGAAAGAAGCATTTCCTGTTGACGTGTGGATTAAGAGAATAATGGAGACAATGTATTTTGACGGTGAGGATACCCCTAAGGATAAGATTTCTGCATTTGCAAAGGAGCGGTTTGGCGGCCTTGGCGGTTTCGCACAGCAGTATCTGTTCTATTACGGAAAAACTATAAAAATGGGTATAAAGAAATAATTATTAATAAAATCTAAAAAGTATAATATATTTGAATTAGTTGTTGACAAATAAAAGTATGAAGTGTTACATTATGTGCAGTGGTTAGCACTCGGAAAGAATGAGTGCTAACAGAGATATGAATGCTGCCATGAAGGGTTCACTCTCATGTGAAGACAGCGGAATGGAGGAATATATAATGAAATTAGTACCATTAGGAGACAGAGTTGTTATTAAAGCATTAGTTGCAGAGGAGACTACTAAATCAGGAATCGTCCTTCCTGGACAGGCTAAGGAGAAGCCACAGCAGGCAGAGGTTATTGCTGTAGGACCTGGCGGTGTTGTTGATGGTAAGGAAGTTGTTATGCAGGTTAAGCCTGGTGATAAAGTTATCTATTCTAAGTATTCTGGAACAGAAGTTAAGCTTGATGAAGATGAGAATCTTATCATTGTAAAGCAGTCTGATATTCTTGCTATCATTGAATAATTGACAAAGTCAGTTACAGATGATGGCGGTTTGAACATATAAGAAGTATATTTATTTAGGAGGCTATTATTATGGCAAAGGAAATTAAATATGGAATTGAAGCTAGAAAGGCTTTAGAGGAAGGCGTTAATAAGTTAGCTAATACAGTAAGAGTAACAATCGGACCTAAGGGACGTAACGTTGTTCTTGATAAGTCATATGGTGCGCCACTTATCACTAACGATGGTGTTACTATTGCTAAGGATATCGAACTTGAAGATGCATTTGAGAATATGGGTGCACAGCTTGTTAAGGAAGTAGCAGCTAAGACTAATGATGTTGCAGGTGATGGTACAACAACAGCTACTGTTCTTGCACAGGCTATGATTAATGAAGGTATGAAGAACCTTGCAGCAGGCGCTAACCCAATCGTATTAAGAAAGGGAATGAAGAAGGCTACTGATTGTGCTGTTGAAGCTATCGCACATATGAGCGAAAAGGTAACAGGCAAGGATCAGATTGCTAAGGTTGCGGCTATTTCAGCAGGAGATGAAGAAGTTGGACAGATGGTAGCTGATGCTATGGAGAAGGTTTCTAACGATGGTGTTATCACAATCGAGGAATCTAAGACAATGAAGACAGAGCTTGATCTTGTAGAAGGTATGCAGTTCGACAGAGGATACATTTCAGCATATATGGCTACAGATATGGATAAGATGGAAGCAGTTCTTGATAATCCATATATCCTTATTACAGATAAGAAGATTTCTAATATTCAGGAAATTTTACCAGTTCTTGAGCAGATTGTTCAGAGTGGTGCTAAGCTTCTTATTATAGCAGAGGATGTTGAGGGTGAGGCTCTTACAACACTTATTGTTAATAAGTTAAGAGGAACATTCAATGTTGTTGCTGTTAAAGCTCCTGGATATGGTGACAGACGTAAAGAGATGCTTAAGGATATTGCAATTCTTACAGGTGGTCAGGTTATTTCTGAGGAACTTGGACTTGAACTTAAGGATACAACAATGGATATGCTTGGTAGAGCTAAGTCTGTTAAGGTTCAGAAAGAGAACACAGTTATCGTTGATGGCGAAGGTGCTAAGGAAGATATCGATGCAAGAGTTGCCCAGATTAAGGCACAGCTTGAAGAGACAACTTCTGAATTTGATAAAGAAAAGTTACAGGAAAGACTTGCTAAGCTTGCAGGTGGTGTAGCTGTTATCAGAGTTGGTGCTGCAACAGAAACAGAGATGAAGGAAGCTAAGCTTCGTATGGAAGATGCTCTTAATGCAACAAGAGCTGCTGTTGAAGAAGGTGTAGTATCAGGTGGTGGTTCTGCTTACATCCATGCTTCTAAGAAGGTTTCAGAGCTTGTAAAGGAACTTAGCGGAGATGAGAAGATTGGAGCACAGATTATATTAAAGGCACTAGAAGCTCCATTATTCCACATTGCATACAATGCTGGTCTTGAAGGCGCTGTTATCATTAACAAGGTAAGAGAGTCAGAAGTTGGTACAGGATTCGATGCATATAAGGAAGAATATGTTAACATGATTGATGCTGGTATTCTTGATCCAGCTAAGGTTACAAGAAGTGCATTACAGAATGCTACAAGCGTTGCTTCAACACTTCTTACAACAGAATCAGTTGTTGCTAATATTAAGGAGGATGCTCCAGCTATGCCAGCAGGTGGTGCAGGTATGGGCGGAATGATGTAATTCCACAGAATAATTAAAACTTACAGCCCGGTGGGTAATTTCCCGCCGGGCAAATTGCTTTAAAGAAAGGTTATTGAATTATGATAGAAGGAACAGTAGAGCAGATTGTTAAAGTTACCGCTCCTAAGATTTCAATTTTTTACAGAATAATACTTGTGATTGCATGTCTGCTTGCAGCGACAACAATTGTGCAGACAGGATGGCTGGGTGTAATAGTTCTTGTTGTATTTATATTCTTTACGGTATTTGTATTTGAATATTATAACGCTGAATATGAATATTCATATGTTAACGGAAATCTCACTATAGATAAGATTATGGCTAAGTCTGTGAGAAAGAATGTGGGAAGTTTTGACCTTACAAGAGCAACTCTGGTTGCGAAAGTAAACAGTCAGGAAGCTTTGGGTAAGGCGAGACAGCAGTTAAGGACATACAATTGTTCATCAGGAGTAGATGACCCTGATGATATTGTAATATACACATATGACAATGACAGCAATGAGATGATAAGACTGTTTATGCTTCCTAATGATTCAATGAAAGAAGCAATAGTAAGCGCTGTTGGTAATGGGGTTTCACATTTATAAAAAATGTTTGACTTTTAGCGGCAGTTTTGTTATATTCTCTTGTAACATATTTATAATCTGACAGAGATGTCAGCAACTTGTAGAAACATCCGGATTAATTTATTTATTCGGATTTTTTCTATATAACAGTACACAACAGAAAGCGAGGATTTTAGCAAAATGGGTAAAATTATTGGTGAAGGCATTACATTTGACGACGTACTTTTAGTTCCACAGTATTCAGAAGTAACACCTAATATGATTGACCTCTCAACACAGCTCACTAAGAATATTAAGCTTAATATTCCTTTAATGAGTGCAGGTATGGACACAGTTACAGAACACAGAATGGCAATC
>OLGD01003150.1_pt1 | contig 16377 bp, 17 predicted proteins | sample 1605311 | NCBI WGS metagenome assembly OLGD01 (sample SAMEA3888917, study PRJEB22519) | human gut metagenome | biome: human gut; feature: human-associated habitat; material: faeces | place: Denmark | collected 2010 | reverse complement strand
CTGCCAATTTAAGGTTCCCTGTGAGTCGTGGACGGGCGATTATTCATCGCTTACGTGTTTCACGACATGTAGGAGATTCCTATTCCGGATTCGGTGAAGATTTCTGGGATAACTACCCATCGAAATATAATGACACAATCAACCCTTCAACCATTAAAGTTCTCTTAGGACGAATTATGCAGTATGGCTATCAGGGCGATATTTCCCTGAATTGGAAGTCACAAAATGCATCAGACAGAGATAAACTTGGTCACATCATGGCAACACAGGTCTTGATTTGGGAAACGATTGTTGGTGAAAGAGATTCCAGCTTTAACCACGTAAGTACTGGTGGAAAAGATACTGTGAAATCCATGATCGGAAAAGGAAATCCTTGCTACGATGAATTCATCGAGTATTACAACAGTATTGTTTCAAGTGTAAAGAGTCATACAGTGATTCCTAGTTTTATGGAAAATAGTAGTAGCAAAGCAGATGAATATGAACTCGAGTGGAACGGCAGTGAATACACAGTGACTTTGACAGACAAAAACGACGTGCTTTCGAAGTATAGTTTTAGCTCTAATGTGACAGGAATGACATTTAGCAAGAGTGGTAATACGCTCACAATTACAACAAAGGACGTACCAAAAGATTCTGTAAAGATTACAGCTACAAAGAATCAGCAGAGAAAAGGAGTGCTCGTTTGGTCTGATACAAAATATGGTCCGGACGGTGGTATCCAGGACGTTGTGACCTATAGCGCATCTGTCAGTGATCCTGTAAAAGCCTATGTAAATGTAAAGGTAAGCTACGGCAGTGCTAAAATCGTGAAAACTTCTGAAGACGGTAAAGTAGAAGGAATTAAATTTACGATTATTGGAGAAGGTGTTAACCAAACGGTAACGACAAACAGTAAGGGTGAATTCCAGATTGATAATTTGGCTCCAGGTACTTATACCATTACAGAACAGGCTTATGATGAATACGAACCACAGGAAGTTCGAAGAGTAACGATTGTTGCCAGTCAGACTTCTGCTGTGAATTTCAATAACGTGTTGAAACGCGGTGATCTTACCGTAACTAAGACTTCGGAAGATGGTTTGAACAAAGGCGTTAAATTCCATCTTTATGGAACATCTATTAGTGGATTGTCAGTAGATGAGTATGCCGTTACAGATGCCAATGGCGTGGCAACTTTTGAAGATATTTTAATTGGTACAGGTTACACATTAGAAGAAGTTGATACAGCAATTCGATACGTAGTTCCTGATAATCAGGATGCTGCAGTAGAATGGAATTCTGTGACAAATAAGAGTTTCACAAACATTCTGAAGAAATTCAATGTAACTGTAACAAAGAGCGATAAGGAAATGGGACTTGCACAGGGCGACGCATCATTGGCTGGTGCGAAGTATGGTCTCTACAAAGGTGATCAGCTCATCGATACTTATGTGACAGATGAAAGTGGTCAGTTCACAACATCTTATTATGTATGCGGTGATGACTGGACAATTCGTGAAATCGAACCATCCGAAGGATATTTATTAGACACAGTATCTTATAAAGTTGGCGCAGAAGCGAAGTTTTATACAGTAGAGCATAATTCTGCGGAACCGGTAGGCGTAGTGGAACAGGTACAGAAAGGTAAAATTGCAATTATCAAGCATACAGATGATGGAGAAACACAGATTGAGACACCAGAAGCAGGTGCCACATTTGAAGTGTATTTGAAAGCTGCAGGAGGTTATGGTAATGCGAAAGAAACAGAGCGAGATATTCTCACCTGTGATGAAAATGGATTTGCAGAAACAAAAGCACTTCCATATGGTGTGTATACAGTTCATCAGACTTCAGGATGGGAAGGTCGTGAAACAATGAGTGACTTTGACGTATTCATTGCGAAAGATGGACAGATCTATCGTTATATCATCAACAATGCGAACTTCGAATCTTTCATTAAGATTATCAAAGTAGACGCAGAAACGGGAAAGACAATTCCATATGCTGGAGCTGGTTTCCAGATTTATCGTCCGGATGGATCAAAAGTCGAAATGACATTTACGTATCCTTCTGTGACAACAATCGACACCTTCTATACAAATGAAGAAGGGATGCTCATCACTCCAGAAACACTGGAGTATGGAAAAGGATATTCTCTTGTCGAGGTGCAGGCTCCATACGGTTACGTATTAAAACATGATGCGGTAAGCTTTGATGTGACAGAAGATAATTCATCTGAAGAATCAGCGGTCAAAGTAGTTGCAGTGGAACTTGCAAACTACGCACAGAAAGGCGTAATCAAAGTATCAAAGCATGGTGAAGTGTTTGCGACGGTAACAGAAGCAGACGGAATCTATCAGCCTATCTATGAAATCAAAGGTCTTGCAGGTGCAACTTATGAAATCACTGCAGCTGAAGATGTTGTTACTTTAGATGGAACTCTCCGTTATGCTAGTGGTGATGTGGTTGATACCATTACAACTGGAGAAGATGGTATGGCAGTGAGTAAGGAACTCTATCTTGGTAAATACAATATCAAAGAAATCGAAGCTCCTTATGGAATGATTTTAAATGAAGAAGTTCACACTGCTGAGCTTGTATATGCAGGACAGGAAATTGAAATTACTGAAACAGCAGCAAGCTTTACAAACGAGCGTCAGAAAGCCATCGTTTCTCTTTCAAAAGTCATGGAACAGAACGAGCAGTACGGTGTTGGTATGAATGGCGAATTATCTGCGGTAACATTTGGTCTTTATGCGACAAATGAATTGGTCGCTCATGATGGTTCGGTTATTCCAACAGACGGGCTTATGGAAATTGTATCTGTTAATGAAGAAGGTACAGCAACTTTGAAAACAGATCTTCCATTTGGAAGTTATTATCTGAAAGAAATGAGTACAGATTGCCATTATATTTTAAACGATGCGAAGTATGAATTTGCATTTGAGTATGCAGGACAGGATACTGCGCTTGTGGCGATTAAGGCGAATGACACAGATATCGAAAATAAATTAGTCTACGGTGAAGTTCATGGTATGAAGAAAGGTGAAGAGGGCGAAGGTCTTGCAGGAGCAATCATCGGAATCTTCCATACAGAAGGAACAGAACCGATTGCAACGACAATTTCTGCAGAAGACGGAAGTTTCTCATTTACAAAAGTTCCATACGGTGAATATGTAGTTCAAGAGGTGGAAGCCCCAGAAGGATATGTGATGGATGAAACTCCACATACAGTGATCATTGATAACGATGGTTCGATTGTGGAAATCGAAATTACAAATATCCGTATTCGTGGGAATGTGCAGCTGACAAAATTCGACGCAGATTATCCGGATAATACGCTTAGCGGTGCAGAGTTTGAAGTTTACCAGGATGGAGAACTGATTGGTAAGATGGAAGAACTTGCGGATGGTGTATATAAGATGAACGAGCTTCTTTACGGAGAATACACCTTAAAAGAAGTGAAAGCTCCAGAAGGCTTTTATCTTGATACAAACACATATGAGTTTGCAATCAAAGAAAATGGCGTCACAGTTATTGTAGAAAATGAAGCCGGTAAAGGTTTTATCAACAATGCACAGAAAGGTGCGCTTCGTATTGAAAAAACATCAGATGATGGAGTAGTGAAGGGATTCCGTTTCAAAGTTGAAGGTACTGACATTACAGGACATGCATTTAGTGCAGAATATGTAACAGATGAAAACGGTCAGATTATTATTGAAGGCCTTCGCATTGGAGATTATGTGATTTCGGAAATTGCAGATAAAAATACTGACCGTTACGAACTTCCTGCAGATGTAACAGTTACTGTTCACGAAGGTAAAACCGTAGTCGCAAAGATTCACAATGTATTGAAACCAGTAACTCCGGATATTCCAAAGACTGGTGATGACACAAATGTGAGATTCTGGGGATATATGGCGCTGGCATCAGTTGTTGGAGCGGCAGCTTCTGCAGTGGTAGCATTTAGAAAAAAGAAGGAGGACTAAGGTAGTGACTCTGAAAACAATTATTGGCATTGGCCTCGTGGTGTTTATCATCGGAGGCCTTATTTATTTGCAAATTAAGAAAAGAAAATAGGAGAAAAGTGAAAATGATGGAACGAGAACAGTTTTATAATTTCATGAAATATAGTGTTCAGGATTTATTGAATGAACGCGGTGTAGAAGGTAACGTACAAATTGAGGAGGTAATGAAAAACAATGACCAGGTCCTTACGGGCTTGGTCATTCGTGGTAATGGGGAATGTATTTCACCATGCATTTATTTGAATGACATGTACGAAAGATATCAGGAAGGATATCCGTTGAGTTACATGGCAAACGAAGTTGCAGATTTAATGGAAGAAACAAGAAATCCTGAGATTGATCTGAGTAAGCTTATGGAATATGAAAACGCAAAAGAGTATTTATCTATCCGCGTGGTAGGCATTGAAGAAAATGAACAGTGGCTTGCGGATAAAGTATGGGAACCTATGGGTGACTTTGCAAAGGTATGTTACCTGGATTTTGGCGAACAGAGTGAAGGTCATATGACGGCAGTTGTGATGATGGGAAATATGGCGCTTATGGGAGCAACAAAAGAGCAGATGATGGCAGATGCTCAGAAGAATCTGAATAATAAGGATCATATTTTCATGAGCATTTCTGCAATGATGGCGGAAATGATGGCAGGACTTCAGGAAATGGTTCCGGAGGAATATGGTCCACCATTGTATGTGTTGACAAATAAAGAGAAAACACAGGGTGCAGCCATGATTGCCAGACCAGATATTATGAAGAAGATTGGCGATAAGTTTGGTTGTGATTACTATGTTCTTCCGTCATCAACCCATGAAGTTTTAGTGATGCCGGTAAGTGCGGGAGTGGAGTTGGAAATGCTCAGTGCCATGGTTCATGAAGTCAATGCTACAGAGGTGAGTCCGCAAGACAAGCTTTCAGATAAGGTTCAGTATTATGATCATGAAAGAGAGCAGCTTCGTAATGCATTTGAATCGGCAGAGAAGGAAATGGAAGTTGCGAAAGTACCAAAGGAAAAGACACAGGAACGATAAAACAGACGACGAGAGGGTCTAGTGATAGGCCTTCTCAAAAAGGAGGCTTGAAAATATGTCAGATAATTGTGTTTGCTGTGGCAGATATGTGCCGGAAGGAAGCATGGTTTGTCCATTTTGCGCAGTTGGAATCATTCCAGACGTGGATAGAAAGAGTGCCATTCATATTTATTTGAAAGAGTATCACAAGGGTAAAGAGAATGCGATTCACAGTAAGGAACTGCAGAGAATTTTTGCTACGGACGGCAGAGATATAAGACGAAAAGTTAGTAGTCTTCGTCAGGACGGAGTTCCTATCTGCAGTGATGAAGATGGTTATTACTATGCGGATAATCAGCAGGAAATTAATAAGACTGTGTGCAGATTAAATGGTATGGTGACAGGAGTTTCTAATGCAAGAACCGGACTTTTATTCGCATCTTTATTTCCGACGACTATTAATGTGGATGTGACCATTTGTTTAGAAGACGGTGAGAGATTATAGCAAATTGCAAGTTTGTGTGGAGCGTGCATGTGGTTGTATGATTTACACAAAACATTTGAAAAAAGGAGAAAATCAAAATGAAGAAAGAAATCGTATTTATTGATGAAGAAACTTTGACAAAGGATGAAATGCAGAATGCGGAACAGTATGAAGCTGCTGAAAACCGCATGAAAAAATATCATGACAAAATGGAGGAAATGAATGGGAAGACCGAAGAGTAAGGAAGAGTACCGTGCAGAGCTTGCGGAAACGTTCGCAAATATCCTGGAGGAAAAAGGTCTTTCCTGGCGTAAGGAATGGAATGGCAAAGGCGGAGGTACTCCCCATAACGGTGTGACAAAAGCAAATTACAGAGGGTGCAATGCCTTTTGGCTGTCATTGATTGCTATGTCAAAAGGCTATACAGATCCTCGCTGGGTGACTATGCACCAGATTATGGATCCGGATAAGAAGTACCATCCAAATGAGAAGTGGCATTTGAAGAAAGGTTCCAAAGCAACTTACGTGGAGTATTGGTATCCTTATGATGTGAAAAATAAGAAAGCAATGACTTGGGAGGAATATCGTGAGGATCTGGAAAATGGAAGAAACGAAAAAGAGTTTACACTTGCTACCAGATATACAGCTGTGTTCAATGCTCATGAAGTAGAAGGAATGCCTGAACTTCAAAAAGATTGTCATCCTGAAATCAGCATGGACGAACTAATCCAAAAGCTATCTGAAGGAATGAGTGTAGAAATCTTTATGGATGGTGGGGATCAGGCATATTACTCACCTTCTCAAGATAAGATTCATTTGCCGGTACCGGAAGCTTTTCATAGCGAATATGCATTTAATGCAACTGCCCTTCATGAGTTATCGCATTCAACAGGACATCCAACCAGACTGAACAGACCTCAGAGCGCATTTTTCGGTACAGACCAGTATGCTTACGAAGAACTGGTAGCTGAGATGTGCTCTTGTTTTATAGGATCAGAACTGAAAATGGAAGCGACTCCGGAGCATATCGAAAACCATAAAGCTTATGTGCAGTCCTGGATTGGAGCAATCCGAGAAAAGCCGGAGACTCTGATTAAGGCGATAAAGGATGCGCAGGCTGCAGCAAATTATATGGATTACAAGGCCGGACTCATTACCGAAAAGGAATATGAAAAGGCTTGCGGGGCTGTAATGGAAGTGAAGCAGAAGAGCAGAGAAACGGAACGCTAATGTAATATGGAAAAATATTTCCTTTGACAAATTGATTTTTTGGAATATAATAAAAGTGAAATAAACAATTTCGAATTTGTGAAAAAGGAGGCTTTTGTATGTTATATGATTATATCATTTCCAATTATCAAAAAGATGAGCCAATCTTTTTAGCAGAGCTTCCTGGTAAATCCAGAGAATCTGTTAGACAAGAAATGAAAAAACTCACGGATGAAGGAAAAATTGAAAGATTATATAATGGTGTTTATTATCTTTCCTATAAAACAATTTTAGGGACAAAAGGAAAAGTTTCTATTGATAAATTTATTAAGAAGAAGTTTTTAAAAGCAAATGGTGAGACTTCAGGGTATATTACAGGAATTCAGTTAGCAAATATGTATGGATTTACAACTCAAAATCCTTCTTGTTATGAAATCTGTTCAAATGAAGCGTCCACAAAGCAGCGTAAGCTAGATATTGACGGAAGACAGATTATAATATATAAACCGGTGGCTGATATTTCAGAAGAAAATAAAAGTGCGCTACAGTTTTTGGATCTTATGAGTACTATTGATAAATATAGTGAAGTAAGTGGAGAAGAATTTTCCGCTAAAATCAAGGCATTTATTTCGATGATTGGCGTGGATTTTGAACAAGTAAAAAAATATATGTATCTGTTTCCGGATAGAGTGTATAGAAACATTTATCAGGGAGGTTTGATGAATGAATTGGTATAGAGAAAATTATTCTGAATGGAAGGAAATTATAGAAACGGTAGCTAGGGAAATAGGGAGAAATGAACAGATGGTTGAGAAAGATACGATTCAGTCAATGTTTCTTCACGAACTTGCAAAATCCGAACTTCCATTTGTGTTTAAAGGAGGCACTTCACTTTCAAAAGCATACAATTTAATTGACCGATTTTCTGAAGATATTGATTTATCGATGAATCGTAGGCCGACTCAATCGGAGCGAGTAAAATCAAGAGATCTGGTAATAAGTATTGCAGATACTCTTGGACTTGTATTAACTAATCCTGATGATATCAAATCACGTTATGACTACAATAAATATGTGTTTAAGTATGATTCAATGTTTGCAGAAATTCCATTGGAAATTATTATTGAGACAAGTTATTATCAAGCTGTTTATCCGGTAGAGAAACATGTTGTTGGTAGTTTTATTGGTAAATTCTGCGAGGAAAGAAACATTACACTACCTATTCCTTTTGAAGCGGCAACAGTTGTGATGAATGTACAGTCTGTGGAAAGAACATTTGTAGATAAGGTTTTCGCTGTATGTGATTATAAAATACAAAACATGCAGGATAGAGATTCTAGACATTTATATGATATTTGTAAGTTGCTTGGAATGGTCGAATTGAATCAGAAGTTGGATGTATTGATAGATGATGTTCGAGATGACCGAATGCATTCTAAAAATAATCCTTCTGCACAGCTTGAATATAATATTCCGGAAATGCTTAAAGAAATAATCGATAGTCGCTTTTATGAAGCTGACTATAAAAACATAACACAGAAATTATTGTATGAAAACATATCATACGATTATTCTATAGAACATGGAATTGCGATTGTAGCTGAGTCGGATGTGTTTGAATACAAAAAATAGTTTCAATCGCACATTTGCACCCATCAATTCCATCTTTTACAATAAAAGAAAAAGGTGGTGCGCACATGTTTGGTAAAAAGAAGAAAGACAAGTTTTATGTGGAACTTACTCCTGCAGAAGTAAAGATTTTTGTAACAGCACTGATAAGTTTCAGAAACAAGTGCATGGCACTTGGAAAGCCAACAGAGGATATCAATGACCTTCTGTTAATGGTAATAAAATAAATGATGACTGGCCGTAGAGCGTAAAACTCTGCGGCTTTTTCTATTTGAAGGGAGTGAAAAGAAATGTATAGCATTATCTATCTGGCAGTTCTGTTTATCGCCAAAGTGATAGACAATGCCATTAATACAACAAAAACAATTATGATTCAGAGAAGCCGGTGGGTACTTGCAGGAATTGCAGTGATACTTTCCGACTTTATTTATTTTTGGATTATGCGAAATGTGGTGACTTCCGATAACATGCTGACCATGCTGATTGTTGCGGTTGCAGGTGGTGTAGGTTGTTCTCTAGCATGCTTTATGAATGACAAGCTTTCCAAGGATCGAACTTACGTTAATGTAATCATGTCGGACAATCTTGAAGCAATGAAGAAACTAAGAGACTTCCTGGCAGAGCATCATATTACAAATGTTGCAACGGACAGCTACACACTTGATTGGAACACCAAAACAATTACGATTACAGTTTATCCGGAAACCAAAGCAGAGAGTCGTTTGATTAATGAATATATTGAAAAAAGTCAGATGAAATTCAAGCGAGTGGTTCAGCCAGGATAAAAAGAGGAGGAAAACATGGCATATGTAAAAGCAGAGGCCATTGACCAGGCCCGAAGAATTGACCTGCTCACTTATCTATCCTGTTGTGAACCGGGAAATCTGGTTCACATTTCAGGAAACAACTACTGCACTAGAGAACATGATTCCTTAAAAATCAGTAATGGAAAATGGTACTGGTTTTCCAGAGGAATCGGTGGTGTGAGTGCTTTAGACTATCTAATGAAGGTCAAAGAGTATTCCCTGCCGGAAGCAGTGGAATTAATCGTTGGTCGTGACGCGATTGTGGAACTACCAATCAAAGATTATGAATTCAAAACAAAACCAGTTAAAAAACTATTGATGCCGGAGCTTACGGATAAACCCTATCGTGCAAAGCAATATCTAAGAGAAAGAGGAATTCATCCGGAAATTATTCAGTACTGCATTGATAACAGGTTGCTCTTTGAGACTGCTAAATATCATAATGTAGTATTTGTTGGTTACGACAAGCAACAGGATTGAAGCGGTCAACATTTTATCAGTTTGCGAATACTTGAAAATTGAAGTGCATATTTTAATTATCAGCAGACATAAAAACAGGGGCGTTGTACCCCTGTTTCTTTATGCTGTTGCATGAGATCGAATCCATTCTTTAGGTATTGTGTGATAATATGTATACAAATACAATGTGCAAAAAGTTCCATGTGATATTTTTTAATCTCCATAATGTTTAAGAGCGATAAGCAGAAGAATCAATGCCAGTGGTGGGAATAATCCGGCAATAACGCAGATACAGAAATAAACAAAAATTTTAGTCATGGTTTTATATCCTTTCTATGATGGTTTAGGTGTACATTTCAATTTTGGCAGTAGGGGGATAACTCCCCCATTGCCGCTGTGGTTGCTATGTTTCAATCATATGCTCCATGCAATCGCCGCAGATAAGGCTGATTTGTTTTGTGGCTCTACAACTGTTGCCGCAATGAGGACATATATATTTTCGGTGGTGACTATTGGAAGTGGGTATAATTTGTATACCGTCACTATTTCCAGTTTTCCTTCCAACTCCAACGGGGGCAATGCCGGAAGTAATTCTGCACAATTCAATCTCTCTTAATTCGTCATGGTCGAGTACCCATTCAATCAGACTGTCAGATGGTTCAGTGTGGCTGTATCCATATTTAGCGGAACGAGTTACAACCAGTCCATGTGCTTCTGCTTCTCTCTTAAAGATTTTATTGTGATATACTCCCTTGTTGCTTGTGTCCTGTACGTTCAAGATGCAATCGTTGTACATATGTACGCACTCATGGATGAGTGAAGCAATAATATTTTCAAGCGGTCTGTCAAGATATGCAGAGGAAGTGTTAATCTCTCTCTTATATTCGTCTTTACACACCCATGCGCTCCATGGCGTATAATGTGCATATGCTCTTGATGTGGGAATGACAGTAATAACAGGTGTGGGTAATTCATTGTTGAAAAAGTCGTTGTTTACAAGTCGGAATATTTTCTCTAATGCTCCGGCGAGACGGCTCATTCTTTCGATGTTCTTCATAATGTATACGCTCCTTTAATTCTTTGATAGTGTATTGATTTTGTGGAGCGAATGAGCTAAGATATGTTCATCCGCTCCATTGGTTGCGGTGGTAAAGGCTTCTTGTTTTGACTTTGGACGGTTTGGACAAGTAGCCTTTTCTTTATGCGCTGATTGTAAAGCGGCGGCTTGAAATCTGTTTTGTATATGCCTTGTAAATGTCCGGCATTACTTTCTTAAACGCTGTACTGTCGAATCTATTGGAAAGAACGGTAGCATATCGGATAATATAGCTTGTGTCAGTTATTTCCAGTTCTTCACAATCTCTTGCAATCAGTTCAGCCTTTAAACTGTCTTTCAGTCCGTCAATGAGGTCTGATAATTCTTTAGCCAGTTCTTCATACTCTTTCAGTTGCTCGATTGTCTTTTTTAGTTCATGTGAGTTCATCATAATTTTTTATCTCCTTTTGTTCGTGGTGTGGCTTGCAAGTGGTAGCAGGCTTTAAACATCTAGCGGCTTGTGCGGCATCTCAATCTCTCTTATCCTGTTTTCTACTCTTGTCTTACGTTCTTGCTTTCGCTGTTGCTACTTCCGTCCGTCTTGACTTGCAATTCGTTGTTTGATTGTGATTGTATTATACACTGGGTACAGTACATAGTCAATGTACAGAATACACAAATGTACCCAGTACATAATTGTGCAAATAGTACACTGGACACAGTACATTTCGATTGATATAATAAAAGAGAATATTTTAAGAGAGGTGTTTATCTATGGCAATAAGTGAAGCAAGACACAGGGCAAATGAAAAATATAATGCAAAAGCCTATGAGGAAATAAAAATAAGGGTATCAAAAGGAAAGAAAGAAATAATACAATCAGCGGCAAAAGCGTCCGGCGAAAGTGTTAATGCTTATATTAACAGAGCGATTGATTTACTAATGGGGGGTGGTTATGGTATTCAATCTGGAGATGATGAAGAAAATATATAAAGTCGCTTTCTCTCCCATGTAGTAAACTATTTTTTGCATTATAGTCTGTACGTAGGCTGGTGGGTTACGGTATAATCTGGCTGATAAAAAAGACAAGGTACACCCTTTGTGGTAAAGAGTGTACCCCACCCTTTACGGTAAATGGTAGCCAGTGTTACGGTTGAGGTAAACATTTTAATACAGAGAAATAGAAAAATTCGCACTCTATTACACATTTTTGCGATGTGTTCTGGAGTGCGTTTTTAATATATGTGATGGGAGAAAGAGGTGGTAGATATGCGGGTGGATTTGTAGGAAAGGATTGGCGTATGTGAAATAATACTTTTATACAGCGGAGGTAAAAATGATTCAGAATAGGATTATTTGTAATTTATGTGGAAGAGAGATGGATATATGGGATAAGAAAGAGGAGTTTTCCATTCATCGGAGATGTGGATATGGCACGAAATATGACGGTGAGACGATTGAACTTGATATATGTTGTGATTGTATGGAGCGACTTATAGATTCTTGTAAAGTGTCACCATTAAATAACAAAGGGGATTTGATGATTTGCAACAGATGTGGAAATGCTTTTCCGGCAAGTGAACATTTTGATTCTGTTATTTGTGATAATAGAGCATTGATTATATGTCCGGCTTGTGCAGAATATTTGTCAGAATATGAGGAAGCGCTTAATAGCTATATCCAGAGAGCAAATACGATAGAGGAAAGGCGGTTGAACAGGAATAAGTATGAGTGATTTAGGGATTGTAGATTATTCTACAGGAGAGATTGTTGGTGGATTAAATTATGGGGATGTTATAACATCTCAAGAAGAATTACAGCGGCGATCTAAAGAAAAGAAAAAGCGATTAGAACGTGAAACATATAGCCGCAATATGAAAGAAAAATTTTTCTTTATAAGAAGTAATACACGTTTTGAACCATTGTCAACTGCGTCATTGGCTAGATTGGTTTATTTAAATACGTTTAGCAATTATCATGGACGTTTGATGATTACAGAACGTACCCCTATGCGGCGAGAAGATTTGTCCAATATTCTTAGATTAGGACGTACAGCGACTAATGTATTCTGGGCTGAGGTAAGCCCGGAATATGTGATTGAAGATGAACAGGGGAATTTACTTGTTAATCAAGCATGGTTTTTACGTGGACGCATGAAGCGAAAGCAATTTTGCCAATATCAAAAAATCTTTGATGTAGGAGTGCGAAAATTGTATATTTCAGTGAATGGAAGAACACATAAACATTTGGGATATATTTTTAGTCTATTGCCATTTATAAATGTTGAGTATAATTTGCTTTGCTATAATCCGTATGAATCCTGTATAGATAGCGTGAAACTGATGTCGATTGCAGAATTTTGTGAATGTATTGAATACAGCGTAAATCATGTTGACAGACTGTTAAAGATTTATAACAGTATTACTTTTGAGGTAAATGGTAGACAAGAGAGATTTTGCACAATAACCTATAATGGCATTAACAAGCATAATGCAAAAATATGTGTCAATCCTCATGTATTTTATATTGGACACAATTTTGAAGCAGTGAAAATTATAGGCGCATTTTGTAGAGAATGATTGTTCTCCATTCTGCGGCAAAAGGAAGATAAGCGAGAAAGTACGATAACCACAGGGATTTGGACAAATGTAGGGCGTGCGCAAAGTATCATAAAATACGGTGGTTATGCGCTTTTGCGCTATTTTTTTGTTTTCGCCATTCTGCGACAGAATAAATACAGAGAATGTTGTTGTGACGCATGGAAAAACGGGCATTTGGCTGCTGATGAGTGTTTTCTTCTCCGGCTACTATGAAATATTCTTTTGCGTAGAAGCGGATAAACAATAATTGATAAGCAAATCTAATGTCCAAAAGAATATAGGTATGCAATAAACAAAGTCATATCAAGCCATAATTTTTTACATGGATGAAAGTAATAATTCAAAGAGAGTTATGGTGGTTATGTGGTTTTGGTGCTTGACGTTTATTTGATATTATTTTTTTCTTTTTTGGATATGTTGTCAACATTCAGAATATGGAAAACGAGAATGCCTAAAAATCAACAGTTTTCAGAGTGCTAGAGAAGAAAAAAACGTATCGAAACCACGATAACAAACGGACGTTTCTGGATGAGAAAAGTCAAAGTGTCGTGCTTTCTGCACACAAAAACTCGATAACCACGGTGCTTTTCTAGTGAAAAAAATATATGAAATGGCAGCAGGACAAATTAAAATGCTATGAAGGAAGTAAGGTAAATGTATGATTGATAAATTGAAGGATAGAGGTTGGTTTTATAATGGAGTGATAAGAAATGCGGCTCCTGTGGAAATAAATATATGTGACAAATACGCATTGACAGTGGAAGAAGCGTCACAATATTTCTCTATTGGAGAGAAGAAATTGCGAAAAATGATACAGGATGAAAGAAATTCAGATTGGTTATTTTTCAATGGGGTTAAAGTATTGATTAAGCGCAAAAAATTTGAATCATTTCTGGATGCGGTATCTGCTATTTAAAGTTGAGAGAGAGTCTTGCCTGTGATATACTAACCGTATACGTTGGCAGAAAGGCTCTCCATGAAAGGGGGATGCTGTATGAGCGTAAAGAGAAGAGATAATAAAAATCGTATCTTGCGTGATAGAGAGAGCCAAGAAAAAAATGGTCGGTATTGCTATACTTATTATGAAAACGGTAAACAGAAACGCTTCTATTCATGGAAATTAGAGCGTACAGACAGATTGCCAAGCGGTAAACGAGAATGTGTTGCTTTGCGTGATAAGGTAGCCGAATTGAATAAATTGACCGCATATGGTATTGAAGTAACAAATATGACTGTTTCAGAGTTGGTCGAGAAATATATAAAGACACGACGGGATGTAAAACAGACAACGCTTGCAGGATATAAAACCGTAAAGCGTATTCTGGAAAAAGATGATTTGGGTTCTAAACCGATAGGAAAGATAAAGGTATCAGATGCCAAGTTATGGATAATCAAATTGCAGGAGCAAGATGGCAGGAGTTATAGTTCCATACATACGATACGTGGCGTGTTGCGTCCGGCTTTTCAAATGGCGGTTGATGATGATTCACTTATGAAAAATCCTTTTGACTTTCAGTTGGGAAGTGTTCTGATAAATGATTCAGTAACACGTGAAGCAATCACAAGGAAACAGGAGAGAGATTTTCTTACTTTCGTGCAAAATGATAAGCATTTTTGCAGATATTACGATGCTATATATCTGTTATTTAAAACTGGTATGAGAATATCTGAGTTCTGTGGATTGACATTGAAAGACATTGATTTACACGAAAGGAAAATCAACATAGACCACCAGTTACAACGTGTTGGTATGCAGTATTTGATTGTACCGACAAAAACTAATGCGGGTACAAGAGTTTTGCCAATGACAGATGATGTTTACGAGTGTTGCAAACGGATTATAAGCAATCGAGTAGCACCCAAAACTGAACCAATAATTGACGGTTACTGCGGTTTTTTATTTCTGGATAAAAATGGGATGCCATGTGTTGCTATGCACTGGGAAAAATACTTTCAGCATATATGCCAGAAATATAATAGTATATACCGGGTGCAGATGCCAAAGGTAACGCCACACGTTTGCAGGCACACCTATTGTTCCAATATGGCTAAGAACGGCGTGAATCCAAAGACCTTGCAGTATCTTATGGGGCATAGCGATATAGGCGTGACACTGAATGTATATACTCATTTAGGATACGAAGATGCGAAGGAAGAACTGGAACAGTTTAATGACAATAACAGTAGTAAATCCAAAGCCAGTATTAGAAAAATGGCTTAAAGTCAAGGATTTATAGAAGAAAAATCGTGTTGATACGTTTTTGAAATTTATCAACATTTATATCAATATTGAAGTAAAAAATATGCAAAAATACGCTAAGATATGCCATGAAGCAATGATTTGAAGAAAGGCTGTAAATGGCTTAAAATCAAGCAAAACAGGGCATTTCTTAGTATAAAGTGGAGTAAAGAAATTATGATAAAAGTACTATTTGTTTGCCACGGCAACATCTGTCGTTCCCCAATGGCTGAATTTGTGTTAAAAGATATGGTAAATAAACAAGGTCGGGAGCATGAGTTTTACATTGCTTCCGCAGCCACCAGTACTGAAGAAATTGGTAACCCGGTTCATCGTGGTACCAGAAAGAAGCTGGCTTCTGTCGGTATCTCAACTGATGGAAAATATGCAGTTCAGATGAAAAGATCCGATTACGATAAATATGATTATCTAATCGGCATGGATGACTGGAATATCCGCAATATGCTCCGGATTACGGGAGGAGATCCGGAGCATAAGATTTATCGGCTTCTGGAGTTTGCCGATCGTTCCGGAGAGATTGCGGACCCATGGTATACAGGAGATTTTGAAACTACATACAGGGATGTGAAAGAAGGATGTGAAGGTTTCCTAAAACGTGTCTGAATGAATTTTATATAAGAATACCGGTTGATGCCTTGAAAAACTACTTTGAGTATGATAGGATAAAATTAATAAAAAGCAGAGTGATTCTGTAAAAAATAATAGACAAAACTAACAAAAGTGTGGGGCGGAAGACGGATATTTTCAGCAGGTGACGGAGAAGTATACTGGAGAGAGGAAAGTATGGTTTAGGCGGCGCATACCGCGGTAAGCTGTACTTTTTCTTTTACTATGAAAGTCCCGGACAGCGGCCATGAGGAGCGCATGCTTGCATGCGGCG
>OLGD01003148.1_pt1 | contig 16385 bp, 10 predicted proteins | sample 1605311 | NCBI WGS metagenome assembly OLGD01 (sample SAMEA3888917, study PRJEB22519) | human gut metagenome | biome: human gut; feature: human-associated habitat; material: faeces | place: Denmark | collected 2010 | reverse complement strand
CAAGCGATTCAGCCGGAACGTACACTACTTCCGGCTCGGTAAAGGTTTCATCCATGTGAAAACTGTGAGACGGCGGCGTCTTGGAACGCACAGTGAGCGACGAAATTGAGCCGTAGTAAACTCACCACAAAATAAAAATTTTCTTTCTCATACTTTCCTCCTATTTTTTTATATTAAAAAATGCACAAAAAATATTTTCTTGCAAATCCGAGCTGTTCGCCGCCGAACGTTTTGTTTTCCGGGTATCAATACCTGATCGGCTTTTTCGCTGAAAACAATTATTTCTCCTTTTATTTTCATAAATCAAAAAGGTTAGCTGCAATAAACGTAATATTTATTGTTGGCTGCGCTTTCAATAAGTCGCCTGCAGAAATATCTATGGTATTGCCCCCAATCAAATTCAAATAACAATCACCACTTTTGACCGCACAAATATATCCTGAACTTCCTGATAACAGATATTTTCTCTCTTCCTCATTCCCCGTTACATAATAAGGACTTCTGTTATATTCAATTCTTTCGCCGTTTTCATCTAATATCCATTGCACATCTTTGTCCTTATATACGGGAGGGAGTGTCTCATCTACTGTATATGGAGACCACAATTTTTCTTCCCCATATTCAGTCGATTTTTGATATAAGCTTCTGCTCCCGCTGCAAGATATTATTCCGAGGTTGGCTTCATCCAATATGCGTACAAAAACAAATCCATACGGCTCAAATTCAATCAAAAAATATTTTAATTCTTCTTTTTCGATTTCCACATCAACTACCTTATTTGCAATTTCATTTACGAGATTTTGGCAGGTATCGTGTGACACGAGTTTTCCCTGCTTTAGAAGTATAATCTCTTTAGCAATGAACTCGATATCGGACACTACATGGGTAGAAATGAGCACTATCTTATTTTCTGCAATTTCGCTTATAAAGTTGCGGATTCTTATCCTCTCTTTCGGGTCAAGCCCTGCTGTCGGCTCGTCGAGAATTAAGATTTCGGGATCATTTAAAAGGGCTTGTGCAATTAAGGCTCTCTGCTTCATACCACCGGAGAACGAGCCCAATTTTTTATGTGCCGACTCTTTAAGATTTACGGTTTCAAGAAGTGAAGTGATTTTTGCCTTTGCCTCTTTCTTTTTCAGACCTTTTAAAGCCGCCATATACCACAAAAATCGGTTGAGCGTAAAGTCATCGTACAAGCCCTGTTGCTGTGGCATGTAGCCGAGAACTGTTCTGTAGTCTTTGCCGAGTTTTTTAATTTCCTCGCCGTCATAGAGAACTTCTCCGCTGTCGGCGTTCAAGTTGTCGGTGATGATATTCATAAGGGTGCTTTTGCCTGCGCCGTTTGGTCCGAGCAAGCCATAAACGCCCGGCGTTAAGGTCACACTGAAATCATCAAGTGCCTTAACTACACCTTTTTTATATGTTTTACATAAATTTTTTATTTCAAGCCTCATTTTTACACCTTCTCATAGCTTTAAATTCAATATTAGAAAAGTTAAATGCAATTATAGTTAAACAAATCATCAGCAGGAATACGCATAATACTATCAAACTCGGGACAAGCCACATCCAACTGCCTTTTTGAAAGCTTGTGTATAATCTTATATCGGTCAAATTCATACATAACAGGCACGGAAATAATACTATCACCGCCCCGACAATCATAGACAATATATTATTCTTTAATACTTGAGAAAGCATAGCAACCGCCGTCATAACCGAGACAGCCTCCGCTATATGCACTGCCGCCGTAATAAAAATCATACTGTTTACGGAAATTGTACTGCCAATATTTGCAAAGTCCTGCATAAATACAACAGGAGTGTTTAACGACTCCGTTCCGAAGGTTTTTATGAAATTTATATAATAAGGCAAATAAATTAAAGTATATGATATAAGCGTGGTAAGCGAAAGTGTCATTACTTTTGAAAGTACAAGCCTCAGCTTGCCCTTTTTTGTGCAGCGAATTAGATTAATCATATGCTTTTTATGCTCATATGCAAATATATCGGACGATATAAATATTATTACTGCCATAAGCAAGGTAAAATACTGCCATTCTCTTGACGGATTTTGGGCAAGTCTTTTATAAACAATATAGTTAATGAATATGGGAGTAATATGATAACGCTCTCCGACCTCTTTTATGTACGAGGCTTGATTTGAAATCTCCTCAAAGGCGGCGCCCTTGGTTTTCAAAATCGAATCTATAGCCGTTATCCTTATTTCTTTTTCTTCAGCCGATAAGGACATATCAGTTGAAATGGTGTTAAGCTCTTCATTCAGTCCGTCAAAATAATCCTGCTGTCGCCGCAAATAATCTTCTTTTTCCTGCGTAAGCTCGCCCTCAAGCTTATCAATATACGCGCTGTATGCGCTTTCCTGAGCCGAACTGTATACAACCGAAATATCATCAGTAGCATTACCGTAGGCGACAAAAACAAGCAGAATAATCGCTATTATTGCCATTGAGCCTTTGTAGTGCTTAAAACATTCGCCTTTGAATATTGAAACGCCGCCTTGAATTTTATAAAACCTTCGTCTGAATTTTTCAAGCATTGGCGTAAATATATTGTTTGTCGTTATTTGCGCGGATTTTACAAAAGACATGCAAATTACCGTTACGGAAGCAATAGCGATCAATATCATAGCTATAACGTAAATCAGGGTAATATTTACAGTATGTGAAAAAATATTGATATTAAGATAATTTCCGAAAATATTATTTCCGCTTAAAAAGTATAAAAAGTTTATATACTTAAGCTGATTTAGGGGAGAGTTGCTTCCTATTGCAAGATAAAGAACTCCTTCAATGAAAGCCCAAAATGCGGTAACGGCAAAAACCATTCCCGTATTTTTTACTAAAACAAATATAAACGCGATAAAAAGGGCAAGCACGCACATCGTGATTATTTTTGATAAACCCCACAAAACAAGATATTGCCAAATTTGCAGATTTAAATTACAATTCATAAAAAGCTCGCAGGACTGAATATTCCTTGTCATATCGCCGAAGCCGCTGTACAATCCGCAGAGTGCAATATTTGAAGAATAATATACTGCGCATATTAAAATCGTAAAAAAGATAAGGACGAATAATTTTGAAATAATAAGCGGCATACGTCCGTATTTTGCGGTTATGATAAGCCCGTATAATTCCTTGTCCCTTTCCAATGTAAAAATATAGATGCACATTAAAAATACAAGCGCAAATACGAGCAAATCGGTCAGAACAAATGTTGTTGAATTTTCTACGGCAAAATTGTTTCCGATTTTAAGCTTTGTATTATTAACATCTTTAAAATCCTCGGCGGTTTTTAATATGTTGTTGTATGAAAACGAACCTTCTTCCGCAAAAACCGAGAACTTTGTCTGCATCTGCGCGCGCTCATCCATATCGCCGATAAAAGAGCTATAATCAAATAAAGACTTGCATTGATTTACCAAATTTGAAAGATAGGTTTGTTTATCAAGAAGCTCTTGTTTTGTATAATGTAACGCCCGCGCCTTTTTGTATTCCTCCGGGTTCTCCGCCTTATATTGTTCGGTAATTCGCCCAAGATTTTTTAGATCATCGCCGTTGCTGTTATCTGCCGTTCTGTCAAATTGAAGAGCGATTTCAACTGTTTTTAATTCGCTTTCAAGTTGTCGTTGTGCTTCAGTCGGCACATAATCTGAATATTTAGATATTATATTCTCATAATCAGATAAATTAGTATGTACTGTTTTTACTTCAAGATTATTTGATTGAGTGTAAACCAAGAATATTGAATTTGCAGTAAAAAACAAAACAAGGCATATTAAAAGCAGTTTTTTGCTGAACAGTTTGTAAATCTCGAACATAATCAATTTCATATTGTTACGACCTTAATTAAATGAGTAGATTTCTCCGCCAAAATCAGTGCTGTTAATTGGCGAAATAGGTTCATTTCTTATAATAGAAACTAACATATCTTTAATTTCTACGGGAATTTTATCAACAGATACAAAAGCTACATATTGCCCATTTACAAAAGAAAGAGGATTTTCTTTAACGAATTTTTCGGCATTTGCTGCGGTTTTAAATTTCAATATTTGAAAATTTGCAGTATAATTACCTCCGTCACCCTCCCAAGATAAAGTTACTGAAAAGCCACTATTGACTTCATCAGAAAGCGTTTTGTCATATGATGTTGAAATCTTATACAACTTATTTTGTGTATTTTCAAAAACATTTTTCAATTCATTATCATTAGTATCAATTTTTTCATTCTCATCTACTTAGCTTAATGCGTTATTATTTTCACCCTCGACATTCACGGAACTTAATAATGTTTTATATTCCACTGTTTGTCCTGACAAAGATTCTGCTTTTGACTTATCAACAAAATAAATCTCGCAATTCATATTATCCACCTGTTGAACAAATATGAAGCATTCTGAATCCTGGGGAATGTTTAACACTGAACATTCAAAAGGTATTAAAAACGAACTTTTTTCATTAAATGAAGCGTCAAGAGACTTAACATTATCTCCGTCACTTTCAGTTGCTGCGTTTTCATCTGTATCTTCACTAAAGTTCTGTAAATACAGCTGTGATTCATTTGCAAACAAATTATCGCCGTAATTCATTTCCGTTAAAAGTTTGGGATTGCTTCCGTCGAGTTCACTTGTAAAATATTTAAACTTACCGTTAGTATCCGAATTATCAATGAGATATGTTAGCTGTCCATTATAGAAAAACGGCGAGCAAACATCACCTTCATCATTTCTAATTTGGTTTATTTTTATCGTATTGATATTAATCGAATAAAATTCCTGATACGTAGAAACTGTTACCTTTCCGCTTTCCTCCTGCTTTTTAATTTCATCTTCTGAAATAGGAAGAACCGGCACATAAATATAGTCATCATATGCGGTAAATTGGAAAGTACCTCTAAGATTATCACTGTAATTTTTGCTGTTAAAGATTTCCTCCGGCTTAGATTTAATGTTATTTATTTTATATCTTTTTATCGAAAAGCTGTCATAAACTGAGTACGAATCAATATCATCGGCAAACTTATCCTGTGAGAAATAAAAATAACCTTTATGAATCAGCCAATGCGAAATGCCGTCTTTAAATTCAATCAGTTTTTCCCTCGTTGATCCATCGGGTGTAACTTTGTACAATATATTTCCGAGAAAATTACCCATAGCATCTTCATCTTTTACAACAATATATAAATTACCGTCATAATATTGCACAACATTAGCTGATTCTCCTGATGCATTTACAAATAAATTAAAGTATGCATTACAATCAACACTGTTATGCGAACAATTAGGCTTGTTACATAGCGGTGTTGCCGCCTGTGATTCACGGTCAATATAGTAAAGGTAATTATTAGGCAAAAACACATAGTACCCTTTTTCTGATTTTGTCACAGGAAAATTTATTCCGTTCAAGTTACTGTAATAATATTGAAAATTTGTTGTGTAGTCAAATGATAATTTATCATCTGAAGTTTTGCTTGCGTCATTACATGCAGACATCAACATCATAGTCGGCAACAATAAAGCAATTAGTAACGCACTTAATAATTTTTTCATTTTAAAAATTTTCCTTAGTTTAGGATTTTTACTTTTTATCTTATTTATTCGGTTAATCATACTTATATTCTCCAATACTATAATTTTAAATTCACTTTATTTTTTAGTTTTAATTCTATAGTCTAACAAAAAGTAACATATAACAAAATTCCAGCTAATCAAAAATATTATTGTCAGCCACAGTGACGCTGTAAATGTTCTTGAGAACAGATTTACAAGCATTTGATTTCCTGTTAGGCTTTGTGAGTTTAGTGTTTGTGCATTATCGACAAGCACATTCAGGTAATTTGAAATGTCGAAAATGTTATCATTCGGTATATATTTTGAGGGGATAAAAATGCTGAAATCACAAATATTAAACACAATCAAAAGCACGGCAGGTATTCCTGCAAAAACAAGCACAAGTGCAACATATTTTAGCGGAATATTTTTTAGCGATTTCAGAAAGTAGTTTAATTTGAGATTTTCTTTTATCTCCTCAAAAAATTTTCTACTGAACCTATACCACAACTTCAATGCAATAATGCTAAATCCGATAAATATTGCAAGGTATAAAATATGTTCAAATGACGAGAGCGTTTGATTTTTCTCATTCAGATTAACCGAATAATACTGCGGCAAATCCATTTGCTCAACAATTGCTCCTGTATATACCGAATTATCGTAAACAATCATATCAACCGTTCTGTCACCATAATTTTCGGCTGTTGTATATGGAACATACACCCTCTGTTTGTCATCAGCAGAAAACTTATTTATTAAACTTTCGTTTTCGCATATCACACCGCAAATTGTATATTGATTTCCGTCAATGCAAATCTTTTTACCGACTGCATCTGTTGTAAAAAACAGTTTGAGAGCAAGAGAACTTCCGATTATTGCAACCTTATCTCTGTTATCTATGTTATTGGACGAAATATTTTCGCCGTTAATTTCGGTCTTATAATCCGAAAACCAGTTTTCATTCACAAGTACCGTAGTTACGGTTTCTTCCTTAACTTTTGTTTCTTTACCCTCGGAACAAAAAGCTATGCCTTTGTCAGTAATCCGTTCAAACAGCTTTTCAAGTTCAGAAACCGTTTTTGGAGCAGTTTCGGAATTTTTATCATAAGTTAATTGAGTAACATCAGATAATTGCCCTTTCGCATTTTCAATAATTATAATATTCGCAATAAAAACGCTCACAGTCAGCAACAGCAGTAACAGAAACGAAACAATTTTTCTTTTGCTCACACTGTTTCCTCCTCAATATAAACGCTTGAACCGTTTTCTATACTCTTGGTTGTTTTATATACAACTTGACTATCGCCAAAAAGTGAGTCCGATGTCACCTCGCAATACAACTCGTCACTGTTACATATATCCACCGAAACCTCTTCAACTGTTGCATCACCGTTTTCGGTTTTATTTATAACAAATACTATTCCCGTATTGCCTGCCCCATCCACCGATGAAACAGGCAAAAGATAATGTGTTTTCATATCATTTGAACCTGTGGTATCGTCAATTACACCTGTTTGAACCGAAACCACTTTGACCTTTGGAAGAAGCATATTATTGATTGTTTTTGAAAAATATGTAAGTAATGCAATCACAATAAAAAATACAATTGAAAATTTCAACACTACGCTCTTTAGCTTATCTTTTTTCATAAAAGCCTCTCTCCTATCCCTTATCAGTTCCGACAAAAGGCGAATCAATATCCCTGTGTCCGTAAAGATAAATAAGCAATGCAGGAATCATAAATATAACTCCGCAGGCAAATATTATGCCGTAATCCGAACTTCCGACATCAGTAAGCGTTACGGAAAGCGGATACATACCATCATTATCAAAATAAATCAGCGGTTGTTCAACTACATTCCAATTATCAATAAAGCAGAGCAACGCAAGTGTTATGAGTCCGCCCTTAATCTGCGGAAGAATAATATTAGTAAATATCTTCAAATATGACGCACCGTCAACTCTTGCCGCCTCAATTGCGGAATCGGGAATGTATTTTATACTTTGCCTCAAAAGACAAATTCCGAATGCAGAAAAAGTTCCGGGTAAAATTACCGCAAGAAAATTATTCAGCAAATTCATATTTTCAAGAATCATATAATCAGGAACAAGTGTTACCTGCAACGGCAAAATGAGCAAAATTATGTATATGAAAAACAGCTTGTCCCTGAACGGGAATTTCAATTTTGCAAAAGCAAAAGCCGCCAATGATGATACTGCAACCTGACCGATTACTGTCGGAAAAGTACAAACAACCGAATTCCAGAACTTCAACAAATATTCGGGTTTTCTGAAAAGAGTCTGATAAAACTGCTCCAAAGTTGCCATATTCGGAATCATATTGAGTTCTTTATATTTTCCGTCAGAAAAATTGAGCATCTCGCTTACCTGTGAACCTGTCATAAATGAACAAGCAAGCATATAAATGACAGGAAACAAAAACAGCACAGTTACAGCAATCAACAAAATATATTTTAGTATTTTCATAACCGTATCTTTCATAACAAACCTCTCAAGAATAGCTGTGTTTCCTTTCAAAGCAGAAGAAAATAAACAGCACAATAATTATAAACAGCGATAAGACAATTGATGCCGCCGACAATCTTGGATAGTTGAGATTGTAATAATTGTTGTTGATGAAATTCTGCAAAAAATACACATTGGTGTTTGGATAATCACCAAACAAAGCAAATACCTCACGGAAAATTTTAAATGAATAAATAAGCTCCATCAGAAAAACAAAAAATGTAGTTGGCGCAATCATAGGTATAGTAATTTTAGTCACAAGCTGATGTGATTTTGCACCGTCAAGCCTTGCGCTTTCGTAGAGAGATTGCGAAACATTGGCAATGCCTGCCGTAAAAAGAATCACACAAAATCCGCAGTACTTCCACACATAAATAAAAACGATCATCACCATAGACCATTCCGAATTAAAAAATTCAACAGTATTAAATCCAAATGAATTAAGTAATCCGTTGATTGCACCGTAATCATCAAAAACTAATTGCCACACGCAAATCAGAGATGCAATCGGAACTACAACAGGAATAAGCAATGCACTTCGGAAAAAGGAAGATATTTTATTAAAAGAATTAAGAAACAACGCTATCAAAAACGAAATCACCATTAACAACGGTATCGCCGTAACTGTAAATATGCCCGTGTTTTTAAGTGCAAGCAAAAATGTGTTGTTTTGAAAAAGCTGTATGTAATTTTCTATGCCCACAAAAGTGTCGCCGACATACAGGCTTTTGGTAAAACAAATTATGTACGGCACAATATAAAACACCGCTATGCCTAAAAAAGACGGTAATATAAACAGGTATGCTGCTATATGTTCCTTTTGTTTTCTTGTTAATTTAGATTTTCTCATAATTTATTCCTACTCAGTCAAATAAATTTCCGTTGCCGCTGAAAGCTGACGAATAAATTTCTCCTTGGAAATATCGCCGTTAAGAAACTTTCGGGTAATATCTCCGATAACAGATGAATTATAGTAAGAGTCCAACACATTCATATACAACGAACAGTTATTTATTTTTTCAATTGCATTAATATATGTTTGCATAAAGTCGTTATCAATCCCTATAATTTTTCCGTCATCATCAGCTTGTTTTGAGGCACTATATTTTGCCTGTTCAAATGCCTTTTTGTTGACCGGAAAAGATATGTTTGCAGAATATGAAATTCCTTTTGCCCCGCACATTTTAGTTTGAACATCTTCAGAAAGTGCAAATTTAAGAAAAGCATACGCTTGCTTTTCAAAATGTGTATTGCTGTTTATTCCAAATCCAACCTGAACAAATGCGGAATAATCATTATCCGACTTAACCAATCCTCTACAAATCACAGGTGTTTCATTCTCTGATTTATAATACGCATATTTTCTTACCATTAGTGATAATGAACGGTTTATGTAAAGGTCATCAAATATGAAGTCAGGAAAATCTTCTTTTGAAGCATTCAGCAATCTACACATTGTATCAAGTTTACTTTTGAAATCATCGCTTTCAAAATATGTGACTTTATTTTCAAAATCAACATAGTTATTTATAAATCGGTTAAATAATTGCATAGGATAATTAAACATAGAATTTGTGTCATTGTAACCGCTTATAAAACCAAAATTTGCCTTTTCATTACTGAACGAAGAAAATTTTTCGGAAAGATTTTTATATGTCAAAACAGTATGGTTATCACAGGAAATATTGAACTTTTTCAACTTTTCCTGTGTTGAAACAAATACATCAGTCCCGTAAAACAGCGGTACAATATACCGTTTTCCGTTATAAATTCCGCACTTCATTATTGCACTGTTAAAATTATTAAAGTCTATTTTATCCGCTTGTGTGTTGTTATCGCAAAGCTTATTTACATCAAGAAATGTGCCGTTGTTTAATAGCTTTTCAAACGGAAATTTCTGATTGATTGAAATAATGTCGGGACCTTTTCCGGCCATAAGCTCAGTTGACAACTTTGTGTTTATTTCATCTTCCGAAGCAAATTTTAGAACAGCAATCTGATATGATTTATCATAATTTTGCAGGCAATAATTATTGTATATTTTTATCAGATCACAAAAATCATCACTGTCATTAGATGTGTAATAGGTCATTCTATTTTTCACATCACCAAAATTTTCGCTTTCGGTACACCCCACAAAATTCATAATCACGATTAAAACAAGCAAAAACAAACTGACAACCGATTTCTTCATCTCCACCCCACCTTTCGGCACAATCCACTCCATATACCCTCATTCATTCCGTTAAATAAATTTCCGTAGCAGCCGAAAGCTGACGAATAAATTTATCCTTTGATATACCTTTATTTATATAATTGTCAACAATGTCACCGATAACATTGTCATTATAATATGAATGTGACACATCTCGATACAAGGTGCAAGCGTTTACATTATCGGCAATGTCAATGTATGCTTTCATAAAATCGTTGTCAATCCCGATAATTTTATTGTTATCATCCGTTCTTGAGCCGGCAACAAGCTTAGCATTATCGTAAACAGACATATTCACAGGAAAGCTCAAACTTCCTGATGCTGTTGCACCAATTTCTTGAATTTCATCACTAAGAGTATATTTTATAAACGCAAGTGCTTGCTCCTTTAGTTGTGTATTATTATTAATTGCATATCCAACCTGTATGTGTGCGGAATTAACATCTTTGTTTTTTGTCAATCCACTAAAGACTACAGGTGTTTCATTTATAGATTGATAATAAGAATAATTTCCTGCCATCAACGGAAATGACCGATTTATATACAATCCGTCAAACAATTCATTTGTATTGTTTTTTTGAGAAATCGTCAACATCTGCATCATTACATCTAAATTATCTTTAAATTCATCGGTATAAAAATACACAGCTTTATTTTCAAAATCAACATAGCTGTTTAAAAATCTGCAAAAGAGTTGCATTGGATAATCAAACCACAAAAAATCCGACAACTCATTAGATACAAATGAATAGCCTTCATCAAATACATCTGAAAAATTACTGTATGTCAAAGAAAAGCCGTTATTTTCTTTGATATCGAAATTTTTCAATCTTTCTTCTGTAGATACCAATACATCAACTCCATAAAACAGCGGTACAATATATAAACCGTTATCATAAACTCCTGCGTTGAGTATGTTAACGTTATAATCATCAAGATTTATTGCATTTGAAGAATTATCATCTTTTAACAAATCATAAATATTCATTAATGAACGGCTTTCAATTAATTTTTCAAAAGGCAATTTTTGACTAAGTGAAATAATATCAGGTCCACTTCCTGCCATAATTTCAGTTGATATCTGCGTTGACATTTCTTGTTCAGAATCAAATTTAACTATCTCAACTTGGAAAGACGGATTATTACTGTTTATGCAGTATTTATTGTATTTTTCTATAATCCAAGACAGAGAGTCTTCATCATTTAATGTGTAATAAACAAGATGATTTTGTTCGCTGTTATTTTTTATTGCACAACTTGAAAATGAAGTAATTATTATAACACTTAAAAGTATAGCTAGTATGACTTTAATAGATTCATGCGGTTTAAATAAAAAGCGTGTGAACATAATTACATTTTATCCTTAGCCTATTCCGTTAAATAAATTTCCGTTGCCGCTGTGAGCTGACGAATAAATTTATCTTTTGAAATATCCCCGTTTAAGTAATCGTTCACAATATCTCCGATAACCGAGGAGTTGTAATAAGTATTTTCAAATTCCAGATAATCATATAAAGTACAACTGCTTATACTGTTAATCATATCTAAATATTCATTAAAAAACTTAGTTTTTATTTCATCTGAATATTCTTCCTCAGATTTCTCATACTCTCCATCATCATTAATATCATATACACGTTTTGACGTATGGTCAATTACATATTCAAAAGCAGCTTTATTTACAGGCAGTGCCCTTACCACTATTGATGATGATGAGCTGCTTTCACTCCATAATTTTTGAATATCATAACTTAAAACATATTGAATAAAAGCCAATGCTTTTTCTTTGTTATTTGAATTATTATTCAATGCAATACCACATTGAACAAATGCTGATACTGCATTCGCCTTTTTATTGTAGTTTGGAATAATAACCGGCGTGCTGTTATTATTATAAATATAAAAATAAGAATTTAGCGTACTCATCATAGAACCGTCGAAAGATAATTGTGAAGTACGAAACAAATAATTACCTATTATATCCCATGTAGTTCCTTCTTTTCTTGAATTATCATTCCTAATCATTTTTCCAATATAATCTAAGCTCTCGGTAAATTCATCGCTTGAAAATTCTGTAGTTTTATTATAAAAATCCACATATTCATTAACATAGGAAAGGAAGAACTTATATGTTTCATCTTTATTTCCAAAAAGCGCATAACTATGGTCTTTGTCAGATAACCGTATCTCTAACTCTTTAAATGAAAAGTTAGTATTTTCCAGATTATATTTATCTAATATTTCCTGAGTTGTTATAAGTATATTGGGGCAATAAGCTATAGGTATAATATATCGCTTTCCATTGTAAATTCCGCAATCCACTATTGTTGAATTATAGTCATCAAAATCTATATCGGATTTGTATAATTCCGCAAGCTCATCTATATCCGCAAATGAACCGTTATCAATCAGCTTTTCAAAAGGTAATTTTTGATTCAATGAAATTATGTCGGGTCCTTTCCCCGCCATTATCTCCGTTGATATTTTTGTAAGCATAGTATCTTCCGAATCAAATTTCACGATTTCAATTTGATAGGACTCATCGTAATGCTTTGTACAATATTTATTGTACCTTTTAATAATATCGCAAATAACATCCTCATTGTATGCACAATATGTAAGCTTTGAAGAATTGCTTGAAGCTGTGCTTTCACCACATCCGCTGAAAACAAACACAGTAATAATAAATTGTAATGTTAAAATTATCGCAATTTTATTTTTCATAATGCTTCACCTTGTGATTATATATATCTTAACATAATTCTAAATTATTAATCTGTAGTCTATCTGAATTTTTATTATTTAAATCAACAATAACGCTCTACTTGTTAATTCATACGGATAAGTAGCGAAATTAATATGCACTGAGTTAAATTCACTTCATTAATAATTGAAAGTAACATATGAACCCTTTGCAATTCCCTTTGAAGGGTCAAAAACTACTACTATATCACCCTAAACTTTAGTTATAACTACATAATGCAATAAGGAATCGTCAATCACTACATGTGCAATAACAGGTATAGGTAATTTAAAGGTTAATGATTCCTTATCAGCTTCAACAACCTTTTGCTGAAAACCAAAATGTTCAATTACCTTTACAAGACCGTATGCACTAGTACCTTGTCGATCCGTACCTGCAATATCCCTAATTTTTGCATAACACTATTCATCTAAATAAATTTCAGTTCTTGATTTAAGCTCTTTAAGAAATTTATTTTCATCTATTTCATCGGATAAAAATTTATCTACAATATCACCTATAACCTCTGTGTTATAATAATTATACAATCCATAAAGTCTATAGCTTTTTATGTTATCAACGTAATCCTTTGCATACATAAAATTAGCTTCTGAAATATTTGCAGTGTTATTAATATACTTTACCTCTTTTGCTTTATCAAATAATTTACTGTAAGATTCATTGTTGACGGGATATTCCCAGCCACTTCCGTAAGAGGTTGTCGGTAGATATTCCTCTATATTCGCTCCGCAAAAAGCACTCTGCACCTTTTCCGATAACGCATACTCAATAAACTCAAGAGCTTTTTCTTTGTTGTCGGAATTATTGCTAATAAAAATTGCATCGGTTATAACACCCGTGGACTCACCGTCTTTATTCGGTGTATTCAAAATTATGGGCTCGTCATTATCATTTTCAATGTCTGCAATTTCATCATATAACGCAAATAATTCAATCTGACCGTTCGATGATAACATTGGCACTATGTTATCTTCATTTTTCTCATTACTGCTGTATAGTTCTTTTAGTGAGGTGACAGACTTTCTAAAGTCATCGCTATCGAAATCATATTTTTGAGAATAGAAGTCAACATTTTCATCTATTAAATTAAGAAAAACATTTTTATAATCCTCAACGCCGGAAAACAGAGCTTGATTATTATCATCATTATTAATATTTCCGCTCAATTCTTTGATGTTACCGTATGTTAAATCCGGTTGTTCGTTGTCTAAATATTTTGATAATTTGCTTGATGAGGAGAGTAAAATCTGAGGCTCAAATGTTACAGGAATAAAATATCTTTTTCCATCGTAAACACCCGCATCAAGAATATTAGAATTATAATCGGATAATTTCAATTTATCCTTGTCTTCGCTATTAGAAATAATATCGTCAATATTTGCAAATACACCCTGTTTAATAAGTTTTTCTGTTGATAATGATAATAGAGATAATTCACCAGATGTAATAATATCAGGACCTTTCCCTGCCATAAGCTCAGTTGTAAGTTGACTTGTCATTTTTTCAATATTATCAAACTCAACAATATTGATTCTATTTTGAACATTCTTACATTTTTCATTATATTGATATATTAAAATAGAAACTGGTGATACATACGGCTCATAATGATAATAAGTAATTGTATTCTCCTCTTTTTTATCTGCTTCACATCCGACGCAGGTTAAAACAGAAAATATTAATACGACTGCCAATAAAATACTTACAAATTTTTTCATCAGCTTACTCCTCTGTATAATAATTTACTTTAAACAAAAGTTTATTGATACAACTATGTCAAAATTTACGGATAACATGTTAAAAGTATATAGGAAATGATGTTGCTATTTAATTATTATCCAAGAAATACAACACTTGATTTTCCAGTTACCTGATATAATCCTAGACCTGGACTGTACGTATTTGCATAATTTAGTGCAGCTTTTGTATGTGCTGTTGCATTAGTGCATTTTTTACTCCGTCCTTAATTTTACTTGATAATGAATTTTTGTTTTTCGTTGTAATCAACCTTCTTATTATAAATTTATCAAAAAAATATTTGCGAATGTTGATTTTTGCAAAAATGATAATAAATCCGACAAAAATTGCACTCTATAATTCTTATTTAGGGAAGCAGCTTTAAACCTTATTTAAATTTTTCGATAATAAAAGTTTCAAATTTCTGCAACACAAAGCCAAAGTATCATAATGGAATTAACGCAAATACGGCTAGAACATAAAATTCAATACAAATCAAAAATGCTATCCTTTTTCTTGACATAACGCCTTAAAGAAAGGATAGCATTTTTTAGAATATTTGATTTTAAACAGGTAAAAATAGTGGGTTTTTAGGTAAAAATTCGGTTATCTAAAATTATCACATATCAAATATTGAAAACGGTTACTCTGTACTAGGTATTGAAACATTTGCTAAAATCTGCAATGCATTAAATATCACACCTGACTATCTTATTAAGTAGTTTAAAAAAGTAATAACATTCCTAAAAATATTGTTGACAAACAAATTTTTGCAATGATAAATCATTGAGCCTGATATCAAAAATAATATATAGAGTTTTAACTGAACAGGAATAAACCAGATGACAAATTCTTTTTTTTGAGTTATAATCCTAATTAAGGAGGTATAGCTCTATGAATGTACTGATATGTGATGATGATTTGAAAATCGTTCAGCAAATCAAAAATTTTCTCCTTAAATTATCAAAACAGTCAACCTATAATTTTGATATTACCTGCTTTTCAAATGGGGATTCTATATTGGATAAACAAATTAAAACTGATTTTGCGTTTATTGATATAGAAATGCCCGGTGTTAATGGACTTTCTGTTACAAAACATCTTCAAACACTAAATCCGAATATTATTGTCTTTATAGTTACATCTTTTCAAGGATATCTTGATGATGCAATGGATTTAAAGGTTTTTAGATTTTTATCTAAACCCATTGACGAAAATAGATTTTTTAGGAGCATGGAGATTGCTTTAAATCTGTATAAACAAAGCACAGAAAAAATTATCTTAGACTATTTTGATGAATGTCATAATATTTTTACTATTGATATACTTTATTTAACTATAGAAAATCGCAAAACTAAACTAGTTACAAAAACGCAAGAGTTCATTTCAAATAAAAAGTTTGATTATTGGAAAAAGCAGTTATCCAAATACGAGTATTTTGCCCAATCACACTATAGTTACATAGTTAATTTAAAGAATGTAACAGATTTTGATAAAAATGAAATCACATTATCATTTAATTCTAAAAAAGCAACAGAATTTAGAATATGGGCAACAAAAATATTAAAA
>OLGD01003144.1_pt1 | contig 16408 bp, 13 predicted proteins | sample 1605311 | NCBI WGS metagenome assembly OLGD01 (sample SAMEA3888917, study PRJEB22519) | human gut metagenome | biome: human gut; feature: human-associated habitat; material: faeces | place: Denmark | collected 2010 | reverse complement strand
TATTATTATACCATCTTTCGCTTTTTGCTGTCCACTTTTTTAGTATAGCACCAGTAAAAAACTAATCGATATTTTATACACGGACTTAACATTAACATGAAGCGCTCAGTAAGGCTACCAGAATCAACGCTGGTTGTATGGTTGATGGCATAATTTTAAAGTAACATTTCAAATGTGACCCTTTTAACCTTTTGTTACATATCCGACAGAAAGTCTTTAAAAATTAAATCCCCACTTGGACTTAATAAATCAAGTGGTACTTTTAATAAAAAATGGAAAACAATTATAAAATACATATAAATGTTACACATAATTTATATAAAAGATAGATATATTGTAAATATTTTTAAATATTATATTTATATGTTGATTTTTGTAAATTTTTGGTGTATAATGTGCAAATGAGCATGCTTAAAAATATTAATTTAAGGAGAATTATTATGAAAAAAACGAATAAAATTATTTCTGCTTTACTTTCCATTGTTTTTATTGCTGCATTTTCAATTACATCAAATGATAGTATTTTTGTATTTAAGAATCTATCTATATCAGCCAATGCTGAAACAGCTTTATCAGGGATAGAGTATACTGTTTCAAACGATACCGCAAGTATTACGGGTTATTCGGGAACTTCTGATATTGTAACTCTGCCCGAAAAAATTGATGGATATACTGTATCAGGTATTCAAAGCTACGCTTTTAAGAATAACAATATCATTAGAAAAGTTTACATTGAAAGTAAAATAACATCATTAAATGCTTCTACATTTCTAAATTGCAGTAATTTAGAGACAGTTATCCTACCTGATACACTAAATCAAATTAATGGATCATGCTTTCGAAACAGTAATTTAGCTTATATAACTATTCCTGAAAATGTAAAAATTATCCATATGAATGCCTTTAGAGGATGTTCTAGGCTTTCAACAATAGATATTAAAGGTACAGTAGACGTAAGAGATTCCGCATTTGAAGGTTGTACTAATCTTATTAACGTTAATATACCGTTAACAGCATCGGTTAAGTATACAGCATTTAATAATTGTAAAAGTCTGCAATATATTAACAATACCCAAGTTATAGTAATACCTCCGAAAGAAATGTATCCTTTTATAAATAGATCATTATCTAACTTTATTATGCAAAATTTATCAGGGGCAGAAAATGTCGGTTTTTTTAATACATATACATTAGAATATGCAAAAAAAGTTGTATTAAATGTAACTGACAGTTCTATGTCTGATATTCAGAAAGCAAAAGCATTACACGATTGGCTTTGCAATGCTGTGGATTATGATGATACAAATACAAAAGATGCAAAAAATCATGTTGATTATTCTGCTTTTTTATATAGTACAACTGTATGTGATGGCTATGCAAGAGCTTATCAGCATCTAATGCAAGCTGCTAACATAGAATCATACTATATTGGCAGTCAAACTCACGCATGGAATATGATAAAATTAGGAAATCACTATTTTCATGTAGATGTAACATGGGATGATGGTACAGGAACTGGAAATTATGGTTATGGTTATTTTCTATTAAGCGACAATGAAATAAAAGCCAAAGGAGAAACTGTTCATGCAAGTTGGGGATTGATAACATCTCCTTTATTTAATTATCAATATTTTTGGCCATGGCCGTCAGCTACTTATGCCATGGGCGATCTTAATATGGATGGTACGGTTGATAATCAAGATGTAAAAATACTTCAAGATTATATACTTGCTAAAATAACATTAAACAGTAGTCAAGCAACCCTTTCCGACCTGAATTTCGATGGACAGATAAATGGAGTTGATCTTTCGGCTTTAAGGCAAAAAGTTTTACTACAATAAAATTTAATTAAAACAAAAAAGCGGCAAGGAGTGATCCTGCCGCTTGAATTATAAAAAATAGAGCGAAATATTTCTACCCCGTTCCGCAAAAATGTATAACATTTTTTCCTTGTGCATAATAGTATACATATTTTAAAGAAATTGTCAAAAGTATAAAAAACCCGTCAGGAAATTCCCGACGGGCTTAGTTTTGTATTGTTTCTGCGGTATTCGCAGGACTTGCTGCTGTAGAAATACCCAACGTCTTATTTACCTCATTTCTGCATTTTTATATCTAAATTTACCCTGTAAAATCAGAGTGCATATTAACATATTATGCCGATTATAGTATAATAATGTTTATGGGCATACCTAAACGGTAGGCTTGCCATCTTTAGGGCAAGTCTGCCGAACACTTTTCCTATTGCATTCGGTAGGCGGTCAATCCTGCTCCCGGAAAGGAGTGATTTACTATGAATAATTACGTAACATGGAGTGAATTATTTCATTACATTTACACCTGTAGAATACAAATCTAACCCGTCAATGCTTGACTTCATTTGAGACATTGTTGAAACAATGCTGACTAACATAGATATTTTATTTTGAGTATCAGCCGATATCTTTGCTTTTTGCTTTAGTTCTTTTAATCTTTCATTTATCGACTGTTCTTCATTAAAAATCTTGGCGAATTCATAATCCAGCTTGTCCTCATCACATCCGCCCGAAGCTATCAATCCTACTAGATTGTTCCTTGCTTTATTCAATTCCCTTAATCTGTTTTCAAGATTTAATATCTCCTGCTGTCCTTGACATTCAAGTACCGAACCGATATTCGCTTTCAGTATTTTTGCAATTTCATCTCGACAGCCCAAATACTCATTTACCGCCCTCAAAATTGCCTTATGCAGTTTTTCTTCTTTCATTGTCGGAGAATCCGTGCAGTATTTTGTTCCGTGTTCCAAACGGCTTATACATCTCCATACTACCTGCTTTTTACCCCTCGCTGCCCATGTGGTTCTTCGGTACGGTGTCCCGCAGTTTCCGCATATCAGCAGTTCCGAAAGGGCATATTTGCTTGTGTATTTACCCTGCTCGGTTAAAGTTTTATCTGATATCTTCCTTTTGCTCGTTCTTCTTGCAAGTTCCTGCTGTACTCTATTGTATGTATCACGGTCTATTATCGGCTCATGATGGTTTGTTACCAGATACATCGGTCTTTCTCCGTTGTTTTTCTTGACTTTTTTACTTATGCAGTCCACTCTGAATGTTTTTTGTAAAAGTGCGTCACCGACATATTTTTCATTTCTGAGTATGGAGCTTATTATTTCCCTATGCCATTCTGTTTTACCGTGTGCAGTTCTCCTTTCTAACAATGTGAGCCTTTTGGCTATATCCGTCATACTGTATCCGTCAAGAAACAATTCATATATCATTCTTACCGTTTCCGCTTCTTCGGGGACTATTTCCGGCTTGCCGTCAGCTCCTCTCCTATAGCCTAATAGGTGCTTATATTGAAATGAAACCTTTCCTTCTGCAAATGCTTTCTGCTTACCCCATGATACATTTTGGCTTATGGATTCTGATTCTGCCTGTGCAAAGCTTCCGTAAAGGGCTATCATAAATTCCGAAGTCATTGTTAAAGTATTTATATTCTCCTTTTCAAACAACACTCCTATTCCCAAGTCCTTTAATTGTCTTACATATTCAAGACAGTCTACAGTATTTCGGGCAAACCGACTTATTGACTTGGTTATCACAAGATCGATTTTCTGTTTTTTGCACATCCGTATCATTTTCAGAAACTCAGGTCTTTTCTTTGCCTGAGTTCCGGATATGCCCTCGTCACTATAATCCTGCAAGAGGAACGAAGGAGCTAAACAACCCCAACGAATTTGTAGTAAATTGTAATAGTTTGTTCTTTATTCTTTTTACCCTGCTGACTTTTATCCTCACTGATTGTTATTTTATCAATCAATGCGGTTAAAGTTTCCCTGTCAAGAGTTTTAATATCCGCATATTTCTTTATTAGCTTAATAAATCTTGAAACGTCTGTCCTGTTTTCTTGTAGTGTATTTATTTCATCTTCCAATAAGAGAACACTTTCTGTCAGAGTTTGTTTTTCATTTGTATAATCCGAAATAAACACTGCAAATAATTCATCTGGTATTTTTCCGCTTAAATTATCCTCATACACCTTTTTAATTCTTACGTCCATTTCCTCCAGACGATTTTTAGCTTGTTTCAAATCTTTTTTTGCCTTTACAAGTTGTTTTTCTTCTGATGTACATTTTATTGAAAGAATTTCCTGTATTGCATAACCTTCATCTTCTTCAATCAATTTTACATACTTTTGAATGTCTGCCAAAACAATTTTACACAGATTATCATATGTAATATGATGTGATGTACACGCTTTTATGCCATCTGCACGATACTTTCCGCAGGAATAATACTTAGGGTGATTTGTTCTATCGTGATGTAGCATACTTCTTCCGCATTCTGCACAATAGAACAGTTTAGAGAATATGTGCGGTTCTCCAGTTCTTTTTACAAATCGTAATCTTCCGTCAAGTGCTTTTTGTACTTCATTAAATAATTCTTGACTAATTATTGCTTGATGAGTGTTTTCTACAATAATCCAGTCTTCACGCTTGTTTGGTACTATTTTCTTTGTTCGGTATGATTGTACACGCTTTTTGCATTGTATATTGTGTCCTGCATATACTGGATTTCTTAACATCCACCTGACAACTGCACCGTCCCAAGTGTATTTCTTTTGAAATGCACCATTAACTGAATTCTTTTTAGAATTTCGGTAATCTAAAGGCGTTAAAACTCCATCTTCTTCCATAATTTTTGCAATTTTCTTTGTAGAAATTCCAGAAGCACTCAGTTCAAACATTCTCTTAATATTTGGTGCAACCTCTTCATTGATAATCAAGATATGTTTATCTTCCGGACTTTTCATATATCCATAGGGTGCATATGGAGCGAGGAATTCTCCTTTTCTCGCTTTTGCATGTAATGAAGAACGAACTTTGACTGAAATGTCCTTTGCATACATATCATTTAGGATATTTTTAAACGGTGCAATATCATTATTTGAATATAGCGTGTCAATTCCGTCATTCAAAGCAATAAATCGCACATTCTTTTCCGGAAAATATATTTCTGTGTACTGTCCGCACATGATATAGTTTCTTCCCAATCTTGATAAATCTTTGACAATAACAAGATTTATTCTGCCTAATTCAATATCATGTATCATTCTTTGAAAATCGGGACGTTCAAAGTTAACACCGCTATAACCATCGTCAACATAAATGTCAGACAGTTTCCAGCCCTGCTTTTTTACATATTCTGTAAGCATTGTTTTTTGACTTGCAATGCTCATACTTTCCAAATTGGTTCCGTCATCAACTGATAAACGGCAGTATATGGCAACGGAATAATTAAGTAGTATTCCCATTTCTGACCTCCTTTGAATACAACAAAAACCAACTGGACAAATATAATTTTCTGTACTTATTATAGCATAAATTAAATATATAAGTCTAGTTGATTTCTATAAAATAAGGTTATGTTTCATCATATAAAATTCTTTTAACTGCTAAATCATATATTATTTTACTTGAAGTATTTGTACCTATAAATTTGCTTATTACATGATATGTATTGTTATCAATTTTAACAGTAGATATTTTCTCTTTTTGGTTATTTTCTTTTTCTGATGACATTGTATCTTTGTTCATAGACAAAACCTCCCATATCATTTTTATGTATGAAAAATTTATCTATGCATGTCCAATTTTAAAAATTTACCTGTTCCACCAACCCATTACAAAAGTGTTCTAATCACATAAGACAGTGAATAAAAATAAATATAAAAATAAAAAACGGAGAAATCCCTGTAAATACGCTATGATTTAATTTCAGTCATAATAGAGGGGTCTCCTATTTCATACGAGACCCCTCTATTACAACGTGCAATACATATAATAAATTATATTTAAATCATAGCTTTATTTTCTTTTTATTTTTTTATTTATTTTTATTATTATTTATTTTTTATTTTTGGGAGGTGGAACAGTGTGAGAGTAATGGATAAGTAATATTAATATGTATAGTATAACTGTTTGATACTTAACAGAATTATGAAGTGTAGTAATGTTTAACATATGAGCATTCAAGTAAAAAGTCCATTATGTTTTAGGTACGGTCAATTATCTACATATGATGCTAATGTATCATCTATTTATGGTTCTTTTTATTTGAATTGCTTTGTTAATTCTACTTTATTAAGATTAGGTATACCCCATGTATCATAAGATTCTATACATTTTGCAGTTAAATAGACTTTTCCATCTAATAATTCCAATATATAACTATTTTTTCCAAATCCATCATCTTCTTCAAATGTCAGCAGAATATCCTATATATTTCCAGAAAAAATAACTTGACTTACACGAGTAGCATTTTTATTTGTTATATTAACTTCAATATCTGCATATTTTTCTGATTGATATTCAATAATTACATATGCATTAACATTAGAATCACTTGGATAAAATATACCATTATAGTCACTTATGTTAAAGTTATTAGTGTTTTTTTCTTGTGGTGTTGGAACAGTTATTCTTTCATATGTTGTAGATTCTATTGATATATTTGTTTCATCTAATATTTTAATATAATCTTTAGAAACATAACCTTTAATATCTCCTTTAGTAATTTTAAGCCATTTTCCGTCTGCACTTGATTCTTCAATAGTAACTTTATCACCATTGTATAATTTACCTATTATTTTTCCTTTGGTACTGGGCTTGTCCCTTATATTTAAATATCCATCTTCTATTTTTACTTCACCTGTTTTATTGTCTGATTTTATTTTTTTTGTTTCTTTTAATTCTGTTGATGATGTTGTTACTTCAATATCTTTTAACTTAATAACACCCCACTTACCATCTTTCTTGACCCAAGCAAGACCATTGTGAACAGGTCGAACTTCTTCAAATGTTCCGCAGGGGATTATTTCATTTCCTTGTGTGTCATAGTAACCGCATTGACCGTTTATTTTTACGGGAATATATCCGTTTGATGAAAGGAAAGGATATTGCATATTATCACTGTTTTTCCACCAACCACCATAAATAATTTTGGATGGAAAGGATTCACATATAAAATCAATTATCCGATTGCCATTATCATCGAAATATCCCCATTTACCGTCTTTTTTTAATGCGACTATACCATCACTAAAATTCATACAACCATCTTCGTATTCACATTGAACAAGCAGTTTTCCGTTTTTTGCTATTCCATATTTAGGTTTTGAAGAATCAATTTTTTCGTACCGTTCTTTTATTTTATATGCGTCAGATTCCTTGTCATATTCACCAATAATATCAAAATCATAGCATTCAACAATAATGCAAGAGTTTTCTGTATATGTCTTTGCAGTTGATGAAACGCTATTTGAACAATAAATTTGTTCTGAACTTGAATCGTAAATATATTTATATTCTATATTTCCTCTTCCACCTTCATAATTTACTTCAATACTTAATTTATTTTTAGATGGAAAAACATTAACATTCTCAAAAGAATTTCTATACTCATTAAATATACTCATTTCATAAACACCATCGCAAAAATACTTATTATATTTTGATTCTGCAATGTATGAACCATCGTATTTAATAATACCATACTTTCCATCTTGTTTAATAATTGCACATTCATCATAAGGGTCTATAATGGAATCTCCATTGCTTTTGTTATATTCGTCAGATACAATTATATCCTCTGCTTCTATTGTTGGTTCTAAGTGCCATGTGTAGTTATCATTAGATTCGATTTTATTATCAGAATAATTTTTAATTGCATTTATTACATCTTCATCAATATTATCCTTTCTTGGGTCATGATAATAATTTATATTAATGCTTTTATCATTATCCAACATACATAACATCTTAGAAATTTTATTTCTGTTTGTTTGAAAGTATTTTTCATCATATTCAAAGCAACATAATGAAGATTGAAGCATTAATGTCAAGCGATTATATAAATTTTCTGGATTTTTTATATCTAAGCTTTCTTTCATAGTTCTTTCTATAAAATACGCTTGTACTAAAATTTCGTTATTTTGTAATTGCTCTCCAAATGTTTCTTTCGACCATGTTGTAAATCCATCATAAACGCCTATAGCAGCACCAATTAATACTAAATATGGATTTCCTGATTTTTCTAACATTTTTGAAATAGCTGAATCCCCCAAGGCATACAGTTCTGATTCTATACTTTGGCTTAGCTTTTCTTTAAACTGCTTATCACTATTCTTATATAGTGAACATATCTCTTTAGAAGAATCCATTAAACCAGCATAGTTGTCTATACTATTTAAAAATATATTTGTAGAAGTTGTTTTATTTAGGTAACTAAGTATATCATTTCCTATTTTTTGTTTTTCTGCTACATTATTTATTGTATCATTTTCAATAATAGATTTTGTCAACAACTGTATTTTATCTTCATTTATGCTATTTAATTTATTATGAAAATTCTCAACTTCAAAATATGTTTGAAAAGGTGTACCTATCCAATTTATCACATCTGAAACTTTAGTAAACTCTTTTAATTCTGGTATTTTTATTTGGTCATTTAAATACTTATTTAATATTGTTATTGTTGAATCTGATGATGATAATATTGTATTACTGTTTAATAGCCGTTCTAATTCTTGAGCTTTATTATTTTGATTTATATTTTCTATATCTTCTAATTTTAAATTTTCTCCATAATTAATACTGCTAATATTTACTAATGCTTTTTTATAATGTTCCGCACTATCGTATGGTGGTGCAGTAATTATCTTCGCTATACTCCAATCGTCATTAACTAAATTCGATAACCAATTTTGAGATTGTACTGTTAATCCTGTTGCTATACTTGAATATTGTATATTCTTTAAGACCTTTTCAAGCCAACTATCATCTTCTTTACTTTGATTTAAATTTTCATAACACGAATAATCCCATATATATAAATTTTGGTCTCTCATAACTTGTGCATAAAGAGAAATTATTGGTGTTCCAGTATATAAGTATATATAATATGGATTATTATTAAAATCCAAATCATTTTCAATATCTATACTGTTTAATTTTTCAAATGCTGAATCTTCTATATTTTTCTTTATATTATCCTTTGCTGATTGAATAGTACTGGGAGATACTTGGCGAAAAGTAACTCCAAACATATCACAAAATTTAATAAAATCTACACACCATTCCACACCGATTTTTTTACATGAAAATATATTGCCCTCTAACAAAACATTGTCTGATTTGTTCCATTTATCATCACCAATATCTAAATCAATAATTAATTTCATATTACCATCATGATAATACCGAAAATACATACAATTATCCCTCGATATATAAAATCCGCCATCTTTCATATACCATTCTGCATTTATTAAAGGACAAACAGTATGTAATGGTGCATATAATGTGTCATTATCTTTATATAAAGTAATATTTGTCACTGCCTCCTTAGATTTATCAGATATAATTGGTAATTGGATACATTCATATTCTGTGTTTTCTTCTGCATTAACAACAGATACAGGTAAAATCATATTAATAATACAAATCATCAACATAACAATAGAAATTATTTTTTTCATAGCTATTTACCTTTCTTTTGCAATTCATTTAAAATTGAATCTTCCATAACAGTATATATTGAATATAAACCACCTGTAATAGCATCATTAAAATCTGGAGTTTCATATAAATACCATATATTATTAACTTTCATCATAGCTAAATCTATATTAAACTTCTTCATTTTAAATTCTTTATTATTTATCTTATCTAACATTAAATTTAAATTTTCTTCATTATATTCATAATTAGCATTTTGAAATTGACATAACATTTCCTGCATATCTACATTTTTAATTTCACATTGAATTATTGCAAAATCATTTCCATTATTATCTTTCTTAACAATAATATCATTTAATTTATACTTCATATTACTCATTACAGTTTTTGCTACTTCTTCCATATTCAATTCGTTTTTTATTTGTCCATACATACTAATATAATAAAAATCTTTTGAATAATCCGAATTTATAATACATTCAATTGTACTTTTTGCATTTTTCCTTATATCATTTGTTTTCCAATATTTCATTCCAATGACAATACTAAAACCAATTACCAATAACAACAGTATAATAAAACCACTTATCAATATTTTTTTCTTACTTCTCATAAAAATCCCCCCAAATTTGCATAATTCCTATTTTTTAAGACATACTAATCATGTATAATTAATTTGTCTTTACTCTCAAAGTTTATTACTTTGAGAGTTTTTGCTCTTAAAATACGCAAATACGGGATTTCTTACATTTTTTGACCATAATTTTGACCACTAATAGAACACAGACATTTTTTCCATGTTCTTTCTTTTATGCTCTTCTGACGGGTGTACATATCTTTCCAATGTAAATTTTACACTTGAATGCCCTAGTATTTCACTAAGACTTTTTATATCAAATTCTTGCTCTATTGCTCGTGTAGCAAAGGTATGTCTTAATGCATGGTAATTTATATCTTCTATTTCTGCCTCGTTTAAATACGTTTTAAACATATCCTGATATACCCTCGGTTCTATAAATTGTACAGTTCCTGTCAATAAATATTTATCTTTTCCAGTCTTGTATTTTTTCATTAAATCAACCATAAATGACGGTATTGGTATATCACGTATTGACTTCTGACTTTTTGGGGTATCTATTACAATTTTGGTTTTAGTCCCTGCATTTTCATCAAGATTTTTTATTCTCTGCATGGTTTTATTTATCCTTAAAGTTTCAGTTTGAAAATTTACATCTTCCCATTTTAATGCACACACTTCGCCTATACGAACACCCATAAATAAAGACAACAGTACACCGATTTTATTTATATTAAATGTTAACTGAATGTAGTTTATCAGTTTATTATGCTCATAATTACTAAGTATTGACAGTTCTTTGGTTTTGACTTTCGGCTGACCCACATTAAAATCAAAGTATTCAATATATTTCTTTGATACTGCAAATTTTATTACTTGTTTCAATAACACAATAATGTCATGTACTGTCTTTTCGGATAGCTTCACGGTTTTTTCATTAATGAATAATTCAACATTTTCATTTGTTAGATACCTTGCTTTTCTGTTTTTAAAATATGGGATAATATGATTATTTATTACACTATAGTAATTGGTATAGGTTGATTGTTTCACTGTTAATGCCTTGCTTTCAAGCCATTCATTGCAAAGATTTTCTATATTAATAATACTTACATTTGATGTAACTTTTTTGTGTTCTTTTAGTTTGTTTTTTACATCTGTATATGATGAACCGTAAACAGAACGGTAACAGGCTTTCCCGTTACTATCGTACTTTTCAATATATCGCCCCTCCCATCTTCCGTCTGTTCTCTTTCTTACATTCTCACCTCGTCTAGCCATATATTAAACCTCCGTTGTACCATGATTTTGACCCCAAATAGAATTTTTTCTATTATTTCATACTGTAAATTGTACAAAAATATTGTTGAATAATTGTAAACTTTGTAGATATTATAATTTTAACTTATTAATTTATTGACATTAATTACAAAAATAAGTATAATTAAGTTATAAAAACAGTCTTATTCGACACTCTCAAAGTAATAAACTTTGAGAGTTTTTTTGTCATTTTTACTTAATATATAATATTCATTCAGGTTTTATATATGACTAAAAATCCTTAAAATTTGCATTCTTATTCTAATAAATAAAAAAATACTGTCAAGGGTAAATTTCACGTTCTCACGCCCTTGACAGTATTTTTATATTTATTACTCCTCTATTAGCAAATTTAAGGATTATTATTTTTTTGAAAATTATATTTGCCAGCAAATTTTTGTTGCTCTTCCTTTTTATTATTTATTTTCTCGTTCCTCTGACAATAGTTCACATCAGCAAAAATTCCTGCCAGGGTCCATTCTTTCTTACGGTTTATAAGGTCAGTATAGTACGCTATCTGAACATTATAACTGTTCTGCTGTTCCTCCTGTTCGGTTGATACCCTGCAATAAGCCGCTACACGAAGCTGCTTATACTTATTTGTCTTTTCAATCGGTTTAACAACCGCAGGAATGATTTTAACATTCGGCGTTGTCTGAATCATATTTATCAGTCCTTTCGGTAATATTTTTTATTGTTACACCATTTATAAATTCTATCTCTATGGTATAAAAATGACCTATCAAAATCCTTGATACGCAGGATTTTAACAGGTCATAGTCTATTATATTCAATTGTTCTCTGCCTGAAATCAGTTCTTTCAGATACTCTGTTTTCTGCGGACTGTCATTGTAAGTGCAGCAATCGTATTTCAACTCTGCAAGTCTGAGAATCTCTGTTTTTACTTTTTCTGAATTTATTTGCGGATTATCCATTATTCTGTTTATCTCATTCTGCTGACATTTTACTTTAATGTTTGGTGTGTAAGCACTTATCTCCGAATCTGTATCCAGTAAGTCGGGATTAGCAATAACGGCATTTAAAATATGCAGCAATATATCCTCTATCATATTATCTGTCAGCCGATAATTAAACCTTGAACATTCGGAATTTCTGCAGTCCCATTTATCAGTCTGAGTATTACCTCCGAATCTTGATAGTCTGTGTCCGCACTCGGTACAGTATGACAGACTTCGTATTATCTTCAGTTCTTCGCTTATTTCATTTACTGATGTTGCTTTGCTTTTTTTCCTAGCATTTGCATGGTAAAATGTTTCACTGTCAATCAATACAGGATAACCGTCTTTTCCGAGATACTTTTCATTATCCAGAATTCGTTTAACCATATTTTTATTCCAGTCAAATGTAATTCCGTTGTATGAAATATTAAGAATACTCATATGTCCTGCAATCTCAGATAATGAACTGCCTTGTAAATATGCAGTAAATATTTCTCTGACCGCCTGATTTTCAACCGGATCGGGCATTATTTCACCCTTGCACATTACATATCCGAACGGTATGGTTCTGTTCTTCTTCATAAGTCTCTCCCCTTTTTATTTACTCAACAATACCACAAAACCTTACTTTTATCTATCACCAAAGGCAATAAAAAAGCGCCTTGTGTTTTGGGCACAAAGCGCAATTTATGTATCTTCAAAAATTTTTGGATAATCTGTTCTGCCGTCAACTATATGATAAACATAAACTGTATTTTCTATAATTCTGTAAAAGCACAAATAATTTCCGCAAATGAGTTTACGGTATCTATCTAATGCGATAATTTTATCCGTACATTCTATACCCAATAACGGATTTCTTTTCAAATTTTCCAAAGAGTCAAGAAGCTTTTCAGTTATTTTTTGTGCTGAATCAGGTCCGACTAGATTCAAATGTCTATCTGCAATGGCTTCAAGCTCTGCCCAAGCAGGAGCAAGCAATTTTAATTCATAATCAGCCATTCGCAAATTTCTCCTTTAATCTTTGCCTTGCTTCTTCAATTGAAATCGTTGGTTCTCCTAAAATTCTGCTTTGTTCTGCTGCATCAAGCTTTGCCTTAAGACGTATAAGTTCTTCTCGTTTTTCAAAAGCGTCAATACTCATTACTACAATATCACCCTCTCCATTCTTAGTTATGTAAATAGGTTCTTGTTTTTCATGTGCTAAGTTTGAAATACTTAAATAATCATTTCTTAATGTTGTTGAAGATTTAATAATCATAAAAACACCTCCGTATTATTCTACGATTATTATATCAAAATTACACAATAATATCAATAGTTTTTTGCTATATTCTCTCTGTAAATTTCAAACCGCCGTACAAATTAAATTCAAACTCTGTCTGATTCTTTACTATAATTTTTTCAATTAAGCTTTCAAACATTACATCGTCAAATTCTGTCATAAGGTCAGTTCCGTTTTCTATTATTGATGCAATCTCTTTTATCTGCTCTATCATCTCATCTTCATCATCACACCGCACAATTTTTCTGAGTTCACGGCTTAACTTTTCTATTCTTGCATTTATTTCCGTAACCTGTTCAATATATTTGCTTTCACCAAGAAATCCTTTTGTTTTAAGTCTTGCTAGGACATGTGTCTGTTCCTTTAGCTGTATAACTTCTTTATTAATATCTATGTACTGCTTATTACCGCCGTATTTCTTATTCTTCAGTTCCTGCAACTGTGTGAGCATTGGAGTAAATATCACACTGTAATTTGCTTTCAGTTTATTGTACATTGCCGTAAACGCTGTATAAAATACCTGTTCTGGTATCTGCTTTATTTGGCAGTTTTCTGCATTGTAATAATGCTCACGGCATATCCAATATGATTTTTCATTTTTAAATCTTCTCTTAAATAATGAACCGCATTTTCCGCAGTAAATCTTTTTACTCAGAGGATAGTTATTTATTAAATTCATATTCGGATGCTTTCTTTGCTCTATAAGCTCTTGTACTTTTTCAAATTCTTCCCTTGTTATTATTGCTTCATGCGTATTATTTATATAATACTTTTCAAGCTCTCCTTTATTTCTGACTTTTCTATACGGCATTGAAGTATTATAATTCTTCTGCCACAGACTGTCACCTATGTACTTTTCATTAGTCAGAATATATCGTACTGAGGCTGAAAGCCATTTTGTTCCTTTGTCATTCTTTATGACTTTGCTCTCATTCAGTTCTCTGCATATCGAATCATAACCCATTCCGCTTAAAAACATTTTATAGATGCTTTTAACTATTTCTGCTTCTCTTTGGTTTATTATCAAATTTCCGTTATACAATTCATATCCGAAAGGTGCTGAATGACTTATTGATTTTACAATAATACGATCTATTTTACCTCTCCGACAATCTTTCAGCATTCTTTGAAATTCTTCACGCTTGTCCATTCGGGTTCCGGTTATTCCTTCATCGGCATACACGGAAACTAATCTTTCAGTTTCACTGTCAGCTAAAAAATTTTCATAATACCTCATTTGTGTCATTAATGAATTTTGCTGATCCTCTGAATCTGTACTCACCCTGCAGTAGGCAGCAATACGAATTTTATCTTCCTGCTCCTCAATCCTTATCGGATTGATCACCGTTATATTTGGATTCATTTTTTACTCCTATTTTGTTTTTTTATACAACACATTACCACACATCTCCCAATATATCCAGTTGATTATGTACTGAATTTATACCTCTAAAATTGTACAAAACCGACTAAAGCAATCCTGCTTATTCATCTCATCCAATCTTTTAAATTGTTCCTCTGTCAAAATCCCACTTTCAAACATTTTTTCTGAAATCTGCCTAAGCAGATTATACGCATACTCAGCTTGTCCGTATTTACACATAGTTTTTTTCCTCCGTACATTTATATCTTGAACAAAATACCTTTCCTGATTCAATATTCGCCCAGACACATTTTTTACACTTTTCTGTATTTACTCAATGTTTTTCATTAAGTCTTAAAAATTCATATCTGATTTTATCCCAATCATTCTTGTCTTTCAATTTATCACACTCCTATTTTTATATAACTCAAACACAGGAGTTTCCTGTGCTTGAGTTATATCCGCACCGATGCTTATTTTGGTTTTCATTTAAAGAAACAAGTTCACGGTGCGGTATAACATTAATCGTTTCGCCTTAACTTAAGTCTGATTTTCTCAGACTCGTGATATTTATTCTCAATACCCGTCACGGCGGAACATCGGAAACGATGAACAGCTTATTCATCTCATGGAACTCTTTCATCCCTCTGAGGTTCTCCCAGAGCCGCCCTCATTGCTTGTTTCCGATTTCACTCGGTGCTGTGACTGAGCGGAAGTATCATTATCCTCCTGCGTTTCATCGCCGTTCCGAAAAGCTGTTCCGGATTTTGAAGCTTCATATTTATCGCTCGCTCTTTCGAGATCGTGGCGTATGGCTTCTTTGGCTGCCGTGATTTTATACCGGCCGCAGGATTAATGTATTCCCGATGCTGTTATTCTATTTTCAAGTTACCTTTTGAAAGAGACTTTTTCTCCCTTACACTTGTATAGGGGTAGAAGCAAGGGGTTTAACAACCCTAAAATTGATAACTTTTTAAAAGTTTGTGCAATTTATCCAAAATTCTCTTTTTCTTTTTGTTTATAAATTGCTGACTTATACCATACTTTTCAGCACAATCAATCTCTGTTTTGTTCTGATAAAAAATAAGGAATATTAATTCCTGTTCATCCTGATCAAGCTGTTTCAATACTTTTTTAAGAGTTTCCGATATTAAATTTTTCTCGGTCATTTCTGCCACATCTTCCACTGCGTTAATGAATTCCTTAAAATTTTCAACAGCGTCATCAATATTTCCTAAAAGAGCTGAAAACTGTATCTGATGCTTAAAGAACGATTCATCGTTATCCTTGATGTTCCAGCCTGTTCTCATATATGCTGTGTATACTTCTTCAGATACTTCAACATTTTCGTATTTACCGTTAGCTGTATTTCTAACGCTGATTATGTACTTGTTCATCTTTTCAC
>OLGD01003143.1_pt1 | contig 16412 bp, 19 predicted proteins | sample 1605311 | NCBI WGS metagenome assembly OLGD01 (sample SAMEA3888917, study PRJEB22519) | human gut metagenome | biome: human gut; feature: human-associated habitat; material: faeces | place: Denmark | collected 2010 | reverse complement strand
TGTCAAAATTTATTAGTGTTTTGAAAAAAGACGGAATATTCAAAACCATGCATAAAACTTACAAATACTGCATGGCAAATTACATAAACAAAATAAACTTCATAAGGAGAATTGAATTCAAGCTTCATAAAAAAGCTATTTTAGAGAGTGTAAGAAAAGCTCTTGAAAATTCAAATTATGATAGAATTTTAGTATGGAGAGGTTCTTTTGGTTGGAATGTTCCACTATACCAAAGACCACAACATATTGCAAGATGTTTAAGCGATATGAACTGTTTAATTCTATATGAAGTAACAAGAATGACAGACAAAACAAAATTTATTGATAAATTTAAAGACAATTTATTCTTAGTGAATTATGAAATAAAAGGTTTTGAAGAATTGATATGGAACGAACTTCAAAAAGTTAATAAACCAAAATATTTACAACTATACTCAACATGCTGGGACGTAAGTGATACAACTGTTAAGAAATATGTAGATAATGGTTTTAAACTTTTATATGAGTATATAGATGATTTAAACCCAGCACTTGCAGGAACTAAAGAACTACCAGAGAATGTAAAAAAGATACATGAGTATGTATGCAAAAACATTCAAAATGCATTAGTTGTAACATCAGCAGATAAACTATTTGAGGATATTTCAACAAAAAGAAAGTCTGAAGAGAATATAGTTCTATCAAGCAATGGAGTTGAATATAATCATTTCGCAAAAGTAAAAAAAGATAAACAAGTGCTTAGTAAAAAATACCAAGCTATTATAGACCAAAAGAAGCCTATAATAGGCTATTATGGAGCATTAGCTTCATGGTTTGATTATGACCTAGTTAAAAAGCTAGCAGAAAAAAGATCAGATATTAATATTGTTCTAATAGGAATAAAATATGATAATTCTTTTGATGAAAGTAAGATAGAAGACGTTCAAAATGTTCATTACATTGGACCAGTAAATTATAACGATTTACCTAAATATGCTGTATTTTTTGATGTTTGCACAATACCATTTGTATTAAATGATATTACAGTTGCAACAAACCCTTTAAAAGCATTCGAATATATGGCATTAGAAAAACCAATAATAACAACTGCAATGAAAGAATGCAAGAAATACAAATCAATATTTATTGCAAATAATGCAGAAGAATTTATTAGCTTAACAGATAAGGCTTTAAAAATTAACAAAAAGAATAACAAAGATTATTATGAATTATTGAAAAAAGAGGCACTTGATAATACTTGGAATAAAAAGGCAGAAGAAATTATGTACTTACTAAAAAAAGAAGAAAACAAATAGAGGAGAATCTTATGGAAAAAGAAACCATTTTAGGGTTTGATGTATGCACAGCTAATAAGCAAAATCTCTTAGGAAATATCTTTAAAGATTATAAAGCAGGCATTCAACGTTTTATTGTAAATATTAATCCAGAGATTGTAACTTCAAATTATAAAAATGAAGATTATAAAAAAGCTTTAAATAGTGAGAAGTATCAAATTCCAGACGGAAGCGGTATCGTATGGGCATCAAAAAGAAATAAAGGACACATAAAAAAGAGAATAACAGGAATTGATTTAATGCTAGATATATGCAATGAAGCACAAAAATATCAAGCAAAAATTTATCTATATGGCAGTAAAAAGGAAATAGTTCAGAAAGCCAAGGAAAATTTGGAAAAAGAATATACAAAGCTACAAGTTATAGGAACATGTGATGGATATATCAATGAGGAATGGGCAGTAAAAGACATTAAAGAAACAGGTGCAGATATTGTATTTGTTGGATTAGGAAGTCCAAAACAAGAGAAATTTATTATAAACAATAAAGAAAAATTGAAAGATGTAAAAATCTTCATGCCAGTAGGGGGCTCATTTGATGTAATTAGTAAAACCAAAAAAAGAGCACCAAATTGGATAATGAAATGCAACCTAGAATGGCTATATAGGTTATTTCAAGAGCCAAAGAGAATTTTTAGACAAGTTAAATTAATTAAATTTATGTCTTTAGTAAAAGGAGAAAAAAATGGAAAAAATTAAAGTAATGACAGTATTTGGAACAAGACCAGAAGCAATAAAAATGGCACCACTTGTAAAAGAATTAAAATCAAGAGAGGAAATTGAATGTATAGTTTGCGTTACAGCACAGCATAGACAAATGCTTGACCAAGTTTTAGAGGTTTTTGATATTAAGCCAGATTATGATTTAAATATCATGCAAGTTGGACAAACCTTAAGTGATATAACAAGTAGAGCTCTAACAGGGCTTGAAAAGGTTATAAAAGAAGTTAAACCTAACATTGTTTTAGTACATGGAGATACGACAACAACATTTGCAGGAGCACTTGCAGCTTATTATAATCAAGTAGATATTGGACATGTTGAAGCAGGCTTGAGAACTTGGAATAAATACTCTCCATTCCCAGAAGAAATGAACAGACAAATGGTTGGAGTTATGGCAGATATGCATTTTGCACCAACTGAAAATAGCAAAAACAGCTTATTAAAAGAAAATAAAAAGCCAGAAACAATATATGTTACAGGAAATACAGCAATAGATGCATTAGCAACAACAGTAAAAAAGGATTATTATAATCCAGTGTTTGATTGGGTTGGAAATGATAGACTAGTTTTACTTACTGCTCATAGAAGAGAAAACCTTGGCGAACCTATGAGACACATGTTCAAAGCAATAAAAAGAATAGTAGAAGAAATAGATGATGTAAAAGTTATATACCCAGTTCATCTAAACCCAAAAGTAAGGGAAGTAGCAGATGAAATTTTAGGAGATAATGAAAAAATAAAATTAATAGAACCACTAGAAGTAATTGATTTCCATAACTTTATAAATAAATCATATTTAATACTTACAGATAGTGGAGGAATTCAAGAAGAAGCACCAGGGCTTGGAAAACCAGTTCTAGTACTTAGAGATACCACAGAAAGACCAGAAGGAATAGAAGCAGGAACATTAAAACTTGCAGGAACAAACGAAGAAACTATATATAAACTAACTAAAGAATTGTTAACAGATAAATCTGTATATGAAAGTATGAGTAAAGCAACAAACCCATATGGAGATGGAAAAGCAAGCAAAAGAATTACAGATTCAATAATAGACAAATACAGAGGAATTTTAGGTGATTAAATGAAACAAAAAGCAAAAAACATACTAGTTTTTATAGTAATACTTATAGCAGTAATAGTAGCAGTTGGATCAATCTACTACCGTATTGGTTATCCAAACCAAGAATTTGATGAAATCTTATTTCATTTATTTAACGGAGCAGAACATACATCAACAAATGTTGTAAACCATGTAATAAAGTCATGCTTTTTACCAGTTATATTGTTAACTGCAATATTGTATATTCCAGCAATAACAACTGATAAGAAGAAAATTGTAAATGTAACAACAAAACAAAAGGAATACAATGTTCAAGTGTTTCCAATAAAGTTCATCTCAAATCATAGAAAAATATATTTAACCATAATTCTAATAACTTCATTAATAATTGCAATTACTGGTTTTAAAATTGATAAATATATTGTCTACAAAATTCAACAAACAAAGCTTTTTGAAGAATACTATGTTAATGCAAAAGATGTTAATATTACATTTCCAGAAAACAAGAGAAATCTAATAATAATAATTGCAGAAAGCATGGAAAATTCTTTAATGAGCAGGGAAAATGGTGGAGACTGGAACTATTCAATAATACCAGAACTTGAGGGATTAGCAATGAAAAACACTAATTTCTCAAATACAGAAAAATTAGGAGGTATGCAACAAGTAAATGGAGCAAATTTCACAGCAGCAGGAATTATATCAATGCATTCAGGAGTACCACTTTTAGTTGCAAGTTTTGTACAAAATCGCAATGTATATAGAGGTAATGGAAAATATTTAGGGGGAGTATATACTTTAGGAGATGTATTAAAAGAAGAAGGTTATAACCTAGAAGCTATGATGGGGTCATATGCTAAATTTGGTGGTAGATATGAGTATCTTACAACACATGGACAGTATAAGATTTTTGATTATGAATATGCACTAAATCAAAACTTGATAACAGAGCAAGAAAGCAAATGGTGGGGCTTTGAAGATGATAAATTATTTGATTGGTCAAAACAAGAAATAATAAACTTATCAAAAGAAGATAAACCATTTAACTACATAATGTTAACAGCAGATACACATTTTCCAGATGGATATTTAAGTGAAAATGCAGAAAAGAAATTTAATAACCAATATGAAAATGTATATGCATATTCATCTAAAAAGATTTATGAATTTGTAAGTTGGATACAGGAACAGCCATTTTATAAAAATACAACAATAGTAATAATTGGTGATCACTTAGGCATGCAAGATAACTTCTATAATACACAAAAAGGATATATAAGAACAGTTTATAATGCAATAATAAATCCAGCAATTGAGGAAACAAATTCAAAAAATAGAGTTTTTACTACAATGGATATGTTCCCAACAATACTTGCAAGTATTGGAGTTCAAATTGAAGGGGAAAAACTAGGACTTGGAACAAACCTATATTCAGGCGTGCCAACACTTGCAGAAACAATAGGCATACAAGAGTTAGATACAGAACTAAAAAAGAACTCATCTTTTTATAATAAAAAAATATTAGGAGATGATTATTATACAATAAAAGTAAATGAAAGAAAGGGGGACAGCTGGTTTGATGAATAAAGTGTCAATAGTTATACCAATGTACTATGAGGAGGAAGTAGCAAGAGAATGCTATAATAGACTAAAGAAAGTGCTAGATGGTTTGAAAAACTATCAAAATGAGATAATATTTGTAAATGATGGTAGTAAAGATAAGACTCTAGAAATTTTAACAGAAATAGCAAAGGAAAATACTAATGTTAAGGTTATATCTTTTACTAGAAATTTTGGACACCAAGCAGCTGTAACTGCAGGCTTAAAGTTTGTAACAGGAGATGTAATATTAATAATAGATGCAGACTTACAAGATCCACCAGAATTATTACCAGAAATGCTTAAACTTTGGGAACAAGGTAATGAAGTAATATATGGTGAAAGAAAATCAAGAGAGGGAGAATCTAAATTCAAACTATTTACTGCAAAGATGTTTTATAAAACATTAAATGCATTATCAGATGTTGAAATACCAAAAAATACTGGCGACTTTAGATTAGTAGATAGAAAAGTTGTAGATACTATAAATAGTATGCCAGAACACAATAAGTTTTTAAGAGGACTTTTTAGTTGGGTTGGATATAAGCAATATGCTTTTAAGTATGAAAGAAAAGAAAGATTTGCAGGAGAAACCAAGTACCCATTAAAGAAAATGCTAAAACTTGCAGGAGATGGAATAATAGGCTTTTCAACCAAACCATTAAAGCTTGTTGGGGGACTTGGAATAATATCAATTATAATATCATTTATAGTTTTAATATATTCTATACTATCTTATGCATGTGATTGGAACAACCTAGAGCCAGGTTGGACTTCAATAATGGTATCAATAACATTCTTTGCTGGAGTTCAATTATTATCAATATGGATACTTTCAGAATATATAGGCAGAATATATGATGAAACAAAAAATAGACCACAATATGTAATAGATAAAACAATTAATATATAAAATTTAAGAAGCAGATTTTATTTCTGCTTCTTTTCTTAATCATTATTATCATTTTTAGCTCTTACAATATCTTTGTAACCTATTGCAAATATTGCAATAATCATTAATGCAAATGATAAAGCTTTCCAAATACCACTATCTAATAAAATTATAGCAAACATACCAAAAGTTGCACTAATTGCATATAGAATTAAAACTGCCTGTTTTTGAGAGTATCCATGTTTCATAAGTTTGTGGTGTAAATGTTCTTTATCAGCTTTAAAAACACCTTTTAAAGATTTTGTTTTAATAATTCTTCTAATTATAGCAAGACCAGTATCTAACAAAGGCAAAGCAAATATAAGTAAAGGTGCAATAATTACAATTGCAGTATATGTTTTTGCCATACCTAAAATAGAAATAATAGATAATGAATATCCCAAAAAGTTTGAACCAGTATCACCTATAAATGTTTTTGCTGGGTTGAAATTATAAGGTAAGAAACCTAAAATACTACCAGCAAGTGCAGTAACCAATAAAATAGAAATAAGAGGTGAACCATTTAATGCAAATATTATAACAAGAGAAACACACGAAATAAGTGAAATTCCACTTGATAGTCCGGTCTAAACCATCAATTAAGTTAATAGCATTTGTAATTCCTACTATCCAAATTACTGTAACAATTATTGCTGCAATTTCTTCAGTAACATATGTATCAAAAAATGGAAGAGATATTCTATTAATTTGTATGCCACAAATGGCAACAACAATGGCTGCAAGTATTTGCCCTGTAAGCTTTACGAATGGGTTAATACCTTTTAAATCATCAACAAAACAAAATACACCAAGAATTACTATTCCTGAAAAAAAACCAATTAATTTTAGGTAATATTCTTCTGGTCCAAATAAATTAATAGTATTTTCAACAGACATAACTATTAGCAAATAAATTACAGAAACTGCAAAACCTGCTATTACAGCAAGTCCACCGAAGCCTTGGCATTGGCTTTTTATGAATTTTTCTTGCTTCTTTTGGAACATCTAGTGCACCAACTTTTTTTGCAAATCTAATGGTATATGGCGTAATAACATAAGCTGTGATAAATGCTAAAAGAAATGCTATGGCTATATCTCCCCACATATACAATTACTCCTTTATATAATTTTTCATTAATAATTGTATATTCAAAAAGCTTATTTGTCAATCCTTACCGTAAAAATAAATCTTACTATTTTTAATAAAATGAAAAAGATATGTTAAAACATAAATAATATTTTCATTATGAAAGCCAAAAACGCTAAAAATAAGTAATGGGAAGTAAAGAGTAATAAAAGTTCCAACTTTGATGTTAATTGAAAGAGGAAAGATATTAACTAAAAGCAAAGCAAATAAAGCCCATAATACATTAAAAATTGCAGTTGAATAGTCCATAAAACCAAAAAGCCTATTTTTAAAATCATAATTTTCAGGAATTATAAATTTCATTTTGAAAAACCTCCTTTAAAAAAGTTTAATAATTGATAAGAATTTAAGCTAACATCAGTAGAAAAACCACCAACAAATTCTTTAACAAAAGAGTTAGCTTTAAACAATGTATAAATCATACCAAGATACATAATTTGCGAAGGCAAAAATGTATCATTATTATTAATTACAAAACAAACAAGTAAAATAACGGCTACAAATATTTGCAAAAATAAAACAGCAAGAAAGCTTTTTAGCCAGACCTTGAAAAATGTACTTGTTTTGGTACTTGCAAGAGATAAAAGAGCAAAAGGAGAAAGTACAATTAAAACCTTAGTAAGTATGTACCTAATGCCATAAGATACAGTAAGGCTTAAAAAACCAAAGCTAATAGAGGCTCTTAAGAAGCCGGTCAAAACTGAATAAACTAAAAGCATTAGTTGTAAAGTATTCTTTAGGTAGAATATTATTAAGCAAAGAAGAAAAAGAAACATTAACTCCTAAGCAATAGTTACCAAGTTCACAGATTAAATTAGAAATATGGGAAGCTGCCATAACTAGACCAGAGCAAATAGCTTGGCTACCATTTATAGCAAAAGCACAAAACAAAAGTTTAAAAACAAATTGAAAAGGTCTTTCAACTTGAGAAAAAGTTAAATGAGAAAGAAGATAAGATATGCCATAATAGAGCAAAAAACCATAAATAAGCGAATTACAAATTAAATTAATACCTGAATATGAGTTGGTACCCATAATAGTTTCTAAGCTATTTGTAACATCAGGAGTAATAAAAACTAATTTATCCAAAGAAGCGTAAATGTTATCATTTATTGATGATATTAAGTTAGACAGCATGCTATTAATTGCAGAAACTAAAAGATTAGTAATACTAATTTAAATCACCCCTGTTCCCCCTTGCTTACAAGTAGCTGTATAGCAGATAAAATTAAATCAATACATAAAATGAAGGCATATGAAAATAAACTTCCTCTTATAATTTTCTTACCAGTTCTAAGTCTTTCTTCATCTCCAAAGCTAAACTTTTTCATAAAAATACCAGAGCCCACAGCAACTGCGGCAGCAGGTGTAGAGATTCTTAAAAGCCAACTTTCAATTGTTTCAAAAGCACTAGTAATAGTATTTACAAGTTTTGGGTATGCACCAAAACTAAATGTGCAAAAACAATTAAGTAATACAAAAGATAAAAATAATGTATAAATAATATAATAAACTTTTTTCATTTTAACCACCTTAAATAATTTTATAATCGTCTTTCTTTTTTAGTTTTACATCTTCAAAATATGGCTTTAATATAAGTTTTTGAGGAGGTAAAATCTTTTTGCCATTGGAAAGAAAAGAAAGACAAGAAAAGGTTTCCAATTCTTGGGTAAAGAAGTTTGTATCATAAACAAAATCTGAATTAACATATGTGCTAATACTTTCTGAAACATTAGAATGCTTTGAATTAAGAGATTGAAATACATAATTATAATTTGTTTCTTGAGCATTTTCAGATATACTTTTGGAAGTTTTTGTTTTATCTTCTTTACCAATTTGTTTTTGAGCATCTTCTATTGTAAAAGTATCATCAGTTCTGTACCAAAGTTTGTTAATTAAATTTTGAACAATTGCTTTTACGGCATATTGATCCTTCAAAGAATTGAGAAGTGAAGTATAGCTCTGTGTTGCAACAATATTCATACATTTAGCTTCCCTGCTTTGTGCGAAAAACTCACTATCTGTTGAAGTAACATACTCATGGAATTCATCACAAATAAATGCAGAAGGTTTTATAAAACCAGTTGAAAGCTGTGCCAAAACTTCTGCTTGAAAATCAAGCTTTAAGTATGCTGCAACAAGTTTTGAAAGATTTTTGTAAACAGCTATATTCATATTTAAAACTACAATCTTTCCAGATTTAATAACTTCATAAAACCCTGGAAAATTAGCTTCTTTTTTGGGAGGAGAAAAAGTATTTTGAATATCAAAATCAGAAATAAAAACATTTGTCATTCTTGTAATTTCAGATTTCAAAATAGATAAAGTTCTTTCATCTAAATTTTTGTACTCAGTTTCAAAAAATGTAAGAGCAGAATGCAAGTCATATACATTAGGTGTATCTAAGACTCCGAGATTTAAATAGATTTCTTAGAAAACCAATCTTTTCACTATAGTAATTGGGAGAATTAACTAGTTTATGAATTTCTTGAAAGGTTACATATCCATCATTATAAAGTCTACAAAGTTTAATACACTCGGTTAGAACTTCTTCTGCTTTATCAAGCCAATATGACTCTGTATTATTTGGAGAAAATAGTGTTAAAACAGTTTTTAAACGATTTGCAAGTACTGCAGGCTTAAGGTTTGGTTTATCAAGTGGGTTATATTTAAATTTTCCACCAAGTTCAATAACATACAAATCATCTAATCGATTAAATTCCCTTGTGTACTTTAAAACCTGTTTAAAAAAATTACCTTTAACATCTAAAATCAGCATTCCAAATTTGTTATAATTACTGCAATTATATTCGATTAATTGTTTTACAAAAGGGTACATACTGGAGCTAGTTTTACCACTACCAATAGTCCCAGTAATAAGCATATTTTGATACAAACTCGATTCAGGCAAATAAACTGGAAAGGAGTTTATGGCGGTTTTTCCTATATAAAGGTTAAACCCTTTTTCTAAATTCATATATGGGTTTTTCTTATGAATAAACTTAAAACGTTTATTTTTGAAAATTAGTTTAATTAATGAATTAGAAAACAGAAAACAAACATAAAAAAATGTTATAAAATGAATGAGTTTAATATAATGCCATGCTACTGGTTTTAGTTTGCAAATATCAAAAGGATATATTGCATATGGTATAACAAGACTTTTAGCAAAGTAAATTGGCTTGAATAGTTTGAAAACTGGAATTATAAGTAAAAGCGAAAGCAATAAGCTCGCAACGAGTCGTAACAAAAATTTTATGAACTTCAAATTTTCCTCCTTAAGAAATTTCTTTGAATTTTAATTTTGAACCTTGTAATCCGTGAAATATATTCATTTCAAAAAATGAATAAACAGAATAAAATGTTACAAAGACATTAATAATAAAAGATGCAAAGAATAAATGAATTAATATTTTAAAAAATCACACCACCTTTCAAATTTTTTATTATTCTACTACAATTTTTTAAAATTGTCTATACTTTTTTGAAAAATTATGTTAAAATATTTCTTAAATGGAAAAACTAAATGTAGAATAAGGAGGAAGAAAATGATTGAAAGAACAACAAAAATAGGCGAATTATTAGAAAAAGCTCCAGAAAAAGCAGAGATTTTGTTAAATGCAGGAATGCACTGTTTAGGCTGCCCAGCTTCACAAGCAGAAACAATAGAAGAAGCATGTGAAGTTCATGGAATAGACGTAGAAGAACTATTAGAAGAAATTAATAAATAAACAAAAAAACTTGGGATAAAATTTTTGTCTCAAGTTTTTTTAGTTTATTGCTAAAATTTTTCATATATTGTATAATAGCAATATAAAAAATAGGGGGAATAAAAATGAGTTTAGAAAGTGAATTAAAAATGCTTCCAAGAGAGAAAATATTACCAGAAGATGTTTTAAATTTATTAAAACAAAATGGATATGCTATTCAAGGGGAACTAAAATTAAAACCTCAAGAGGATACATATTACGATAATCCAGAGCAAAGCCTTAATAAATCAGGGGCAAGCTTTAGAATAAGAAGAAAAAATGATGGAGCAGTTGTAACATATAAAACACCAATAAACTCAAATGAAGGCTTCAAACAAAGAGAAGAAATGGAAGTTGAAATTCCAAGTACATATATTGGTGAAGATGGCAGTATAGATGTGAAAGATGCTATAAGTGTTTTAAAAAGCCAATTCCCAAATGCACTTGTACCAGAAGGGTTAGATGTAGCAGTAACAGTTAAAAACAATAGAAATAAAGTAAATGTTCAAACCCCAGAAGGAACAGTAATAGAGCTTGCATTTGATGATTTAAATATAACAGATGCACATGGTAGCAATTTTAAAATGAAAAATGAAATAGAAAGTGAAATATTATCAGGAAATCCAAATGAATTAAACAATGTTCGCAAAATAATTGGAGAAAAATTTGATGTTCAAGATAATTCATTATCAAAATACTCAAGAGCTATGAAAGAAATGCAAGAACAAAAAGGCAATCTTTCCTTAGAGGAGGTTACAACTTGCTCTATTCTCAGTCACATTATAAATACAAGAGAATTTGAACAATTAAAAAAGAAAGGACAAATTCTATATGATTATAGAGTGGATTTTCCAGAACAACTCGAATTGAAAAATTTTAGAAATCCACAATATTTAATGAGAAAAATATCTGAAATTAAAAGACAGAAAAATTATCAACCAGGTAAGATTAATAATCTAGAAGATATGTTTTTATGCTTCTTTTCTGATATGGATTATCAAGATATTGAGTACAAGCTAGTAGATTTCTTAAATAAAAATTATTATAGCGAAAATGCACCAGCAACAAATAGAATGCTTCATTCTCAACAAGTAATGCTAATAACTGGTTTAATTGCAAAAAGTAAAGCAATTCCTGAAAGTGAGCAAAATAGATTACTATGCATGACATCTGGATTAGTGCACGATATAGGACATGTGCCAGGAGCACATGCAACAGAAAGGATTTTGGCTGATTATGATGGATTTTTCTCTCATGAAGTTAATGGTCAAAAAGTTGTAAGAGATATTGTTAGTCAAAAAGAAGAAAGCATCATTGCAGCTATAAAAGAATACTATAAAGATACAGGGGAAAATTTTACAGATAAAAATATTGAAGAAGAAGTTCATAGAATAAAAACTAAAATTGAAGAGTCAATAGAAGCACATAGTAGAACAAATAGTGAGCAAAGAGGAGCTGGAACAGTAGTACAACTACCAAGAGAAGCGGATAAAATATGTTATAGTGTTAGCGATATTGTAGACGTTATAAGAATAAGAAACAGAAAAGGACTAGAGCCTGTGAAATTTTTCCCAGACGAATGGAAAAGCGAAGTAGAAGAAAAGCTAGGAAGAGGATATGAAACAGAAAAAATAAAGGCAAAGGTTGAAGCTATTGAAAAATCTATAAGAACAAACAACTTTGGTGAGATAGCTACAAGTATTGCTAATACAGTAAGGAGAAATCAAGCAGATTCTAAAGTCTATTATGATGTTGAACAAGATACTTGGGAAATAATAAATAAAATGATTGGATATGTTGCGGATTTAAGAAAACAAGGTCAAGTTACAAGTAGAGAAGATGTGGTTGCAAAGGCATCAAAACTATTTATAATTAGAACTTTTAATGAAGCTTTAAAAAGAAATGATGGAAATATAGATAAGGCTTGGAATAAAACATTACAAATAGTTACCAAAAGTAATGATTTAGATTTATTAAATTGTGTTGAACAGATTAGAAAAGCAGGAGTTGAAAATCCAAGGTTAATAGAGAATGCATCAGCTAAAGGGCGGTATACTAGATGAAAGCAAATTATTACAACTAGATAAATCTGATAGACAGATAAAAATGATTCCAGATGGTCAGTTTCAAATAAGTGATATACAATCATATCTTGGAGTAAATTGGGATATTCAGGAGGCAGAGAAAATAAGAGATTCATATTTTAAGCATAGAGATGGGGTATCAGTTTGCTTAAGGGAATTTCCAGAAAAATCTAGAAGACAATTAATTGTTAAAAGAAGTAGAAATAAAGCAGGAGTTACTCAAATGGAAAGAGAGAGGTTCTCACACGAAACTGAAATTACTACTCCAATTGAAACTTTAATTGATGAATTTAATAAAAAATATGAAGAAACAAGTGTAGATGTGAAAAAATGTCCTTTAGAATGTATAATAGAAACAAGAAGAATGAATAGTATGAATGACGATGGTGTTATAATAAGAAGAGATGTTTCCGAGGTTCTTGGGGAGACTGGTAAGGTTAAGCTTCCTGAAACAATTGAAATTGACTGTGCTGATAAGGGAAAAATGAAAGATATTAGAAAGAAAATAAGCACAGCACTGAAAAAAATAGGAATAGATTTAAAAGATGTTACAACAAAAGAAACAAAAGAAAAAATGGCAATTAGAGTATTGGACGAACAAGGTAATACTAAAAATCAAAAGCTAGGAGAGGATAGATAAAAAAGACTTGAAGTATACATAAAAACATGATATAATGTATGAGTATTCATTTTTTTAGTCTTCCTTGCGAGACATCTAAGTATTAAAGCAGGAGACAAATAATTTTAAGGAGGAAATGAATATGAAATTAACCTTTAGAACTGTGGGTGCAACGAACGAGGTTTTCAAACGGTTGTGCTGCCTGAGAAGGTGGACGCACTTCGTTACGGAAGACAAGTACAACGAGCTGGCAAAGCAGTCTTTGAACTGCATTACAGCTTTCTTCCTCGCAACATGTGCAGAACACGAAGGCAAAACCATCATTTGGGAACGCTTCCCGAAAATCGCAATCTACAGGGCCTTCCAGAAGACCTATGTGTATTTTGATACACCGGAGTTCATCTTGAAGGACATTTGTCGTGTGGGCAAGATTGAAGTAGATACCTTCGATCAGACAACTCGGCAAATTATTGCTGAACAGACCGATGATGCTTTTGCAGATTTTATCTGCGAAGGTATTGGAACGTATGAAGCCCAAATCTACAAGGCTGCAACCAAACTCGCGACATTCATCGAACTTTTGGAAAATGAGAGAAAGATGAATGGTGATTTCATTCATAAGTACCATGAAATCATCGAAACCCTGAAGGAATATGAAGATATTCCCATGGTAAAGGAGCTTTCTACCAACCCTGAGCATCATATGTTCAAGGTTATCCAGCACCTTTCCCAACTCCGTAACCAGAACCGGTGGGCTGTGAACGTGTACAATATGGAGTGCTCTGTATTGGGGCACCTGTTTGACACTGCAGTGTTTGCCTACTACATGTCTCTGGAGCAGGACATGGAAAATGAAAAGCTGGCAACCAGAATGTTCTTCATGGGAATTTTCCATGATGTCGCTGAAAGCTGGACTAAAGACATTCCGTCCCCCATTAAGGACAGGGTGAAAGGCTTCAGAAAGGCTACCGAAGAGTACGAAAACATGATGATTGAGGAACACATGTATGATGTTCTTCCTCGGTATGTGTCCGATGCCTTGAAAAAGGTAATGTTCGAAGAGGATGGCAATCAGGAGTTCCATGCACTCATCAAGGGTGCAGATTATCTTTCTGCAGACAGCGAATGCTGGAGGCAGTACAAAGCAGGAAGCAGAGATGAGTACTTCAGGAATGCAACTCTGAGAAGGAAAAACAGAATTGAAGCAGGCAAGGAAGTTCTGACTCCGGCTTGTAGGGAGCTGTTTGAGTACTTCGTGGAATACGAAAAAGGTTTGAATCTCTAATCAAAGGCCACCTAATTGGTGGCCTTTACTTTTAAAATAAAAAAAAATTAAATAAATTTGAAAAAAATTCAAAAAAACACTTGACAGGTTAAGAAAAATGTTGTATTATAGAAAAGCAGTTGTTCAAAACGACTGCTTCTATAATTCGAAAGAGTTATGGGCTATTAGCTCAGGTGGTAGAGCACTTGACTTTTAATCAAGTTGTCCGCGGTTCGAGTCCGCGATGGCTCACCAAGCTCTAGGATTTTGAAATATAAATCCTAGAGGTCAACTATAATATGGCCCCGTGGTCAAGAGGTTAAGACATCGCCCTTTCACGGCGGAGACATGGGTTCAATTCCCGTCGGGGTCACCAACAATTTAATATGCCACTTTAGCTCAGCTGGTAGAGCAACTGACTTGTGGGATAGATAAAACGGAAGTTTTATTTTGAACTATCTTGCACCTTTACGTGGAAACATGTAAAGTGGACACCGCTAATTCGGGGAATGCTTTAAAATGTTAATCCCGAGCTAGAAAAAGAAATTTTTCGAGTGTAGAGACTTTATACGGTGTACCTAAAGCAAAAGCTATGGTAAAGAGAAAGTCCAGACTACAAACATATTTATATGGTAATGAAAATTATAGTAGTATGAATCAGTAGGTCATCTGTTCGAATCAGATAAGTGGCTCCATATTTAAAACTAGGTAATCTACGCCTAGTTATTTTTTTACTTTAGGAGGTTTAAAATGAATTATTGTTTTAATTGTGAAAAACCAACTAGAAATAAATTTTGTAGTATAATATGTCAAAAAGATTATGAGTATAAAAAATATATACAAGAATGGAAAGCCGGAAAAGTAAGTGGATTAAGGGGCGAATACCAAATATCTATGCATATAAAAACTTATTTACTAAAAAAATATAACAATAAATGCGGAAGATGTGGATGGGGAGAGATGAATGTATATACTCAAAATATTCCACTTGAAGTAGAACATATTGATGGAAATTATATGAATAATAAAGAAGAAAATCTTATTTTATTATGTCCTAATTGTCATTCACTAACGCAAACATATAAAGGGGCAAATAGAAATCATGGAAGACAAGGAAGAAAGAAATATATGAAGTAAGGGGAAAAGGATAATATGAATAAAGTAATTATTGTTACAGGAGGTTCTCGAGGCATAGGAGCAAGTACAGTTAAGCTCCTTGCAAAAGATGACAACAAAATAATTTTAAATTATAATAAATCAGAAGAGGCTGCAAAAAGAATTCAAAAAGAATTAGAAAACGAGAATATTAAAATAGATATAATTAAAGCTGATGTTTCAAAAAAAGCGGATGTATTAGCAATGATTTCATATGTTATTGAAAAATACCATAGAATTGATGTACTAATTAATAATGCTGGAATATCGCAAGAAAGATTATTTACTGATATAAATGATGAAGAATGGAATGAGATAATTGATGTGAACCTGAATTCGGTTTATTATTGTACAAAAGCAGTTATTCCTTATATGATACAAAGAAAGTCTGGTTGTATAATTAATATATCATCTATATGGGGAGTAACAGGAGGATCTTGCGAAGTTGGTTATTCTACATCTAAAGCAGCTATAATTGGATTTTCTAAGGCGTTAGCAAAAGAAATGGGACCATCTAATATTAGAATTAATTGCATAGCTCCAGGCATAATTGATACAGATATGAATAAAAATTTAAATGAAAACGACATAGAATCTATTAAAGAAGAAATTCCGCTAAACAGAATAGGAGTATCAACAGATATTGCAAAATGCGCTAAATGGTTAATTGAAGATAATTATACAACTGGACAGGTTATAAATATTAATGGCGGGTGGTATATTTAAAAAAGAGACTGTAAAAAAA
>OLGD01003142.1_pt1 | contig 16416 bp, 15 predicted proteins | sample 1605311 | NCBI WGS metagenome assembly OLGD01 (sample SAMEA3888917, study PRJEB22519) | human gut metagenome | biome: human gut; feature: human-associated habitat; material: faeces | place: Denmark | collected 2010 | reverse complement strand
AACCCGCCACCTCCGCCTTGGCAAGGCGGCGCTCTACCAAATGAGCTACTCCCGCGTTCCGTCTCACAACGTGCTTGCTTATTGTAGCGCAAACCAAGCGGCTTGTCAAGGCTCCTTCGCCATTTTTTGAGAATCTTTTTGCCCGGCCCATCCGCGCCCCCGGTGGTTTGGGATAATGGGGGCGCGCATGGGCGCCGGGCAGCCGCTTCCCTAATGGGGATCTGCAGCGCCGATCTGCCGCAGGTCGTAGGGGGTGGTCTGGTAAACGAAATAGTTGAGCCAGTTGGAATACAGCAGGTTGGCGTGGGAGCGCCAGGTGACCAACGGGGGCTGGGTATCGTCGTCGTTTGGGAAATAATTCTTGGGGGGCGCGATGGGGAGCCCGGCATGTTTATCCCGAAGGTATTCCTTCAGCAGGGTATTCCCGTCGTACTCCGAATGCCCGGTAATAAAAAACTGGTTTCCGGCCTTGGCGGATACCGCGTACACCCCCGCCTCCGGGGAGGCGGCCAGGATGTTCAGGGCAGGCACCGCCTCGATATCCTCCCGCCACACGGTGGTATGCCGGGAATGGGGCACCATAAACACGTCGTCAAAGCCCCGGAACAGGATGGAAGGCTTATACTCCACCCGGTGGGGGAACACGCCGAAGAGCTTTTCGGGCAGGGAGCGCTTCTGGATGCCGAAGTGATAATACAGCGCGGCCTGGGCGCCCCAGCAGATATGAAAGGTGCTGTGGACGTGGGTTTTGCTCCACTCCATGATCTCGCATAGCTCCGGCCAATATTCCACCTCTTCAAAGGGGAGCTGCTCCACCGGCGCGCCGGTGATGACCATGCCGTCAAAGTTTCGGTCCCGCACCTGGTCAAAGGTCTGGTAAAAGGCCAGCATATGGGCTTGGGGGGTGTTCTTGGAAACGTGGGTCCGGGTTTGCATCAGCTCCAGCTCCACCTGCAGGGGAGAATTGCCCAGCAGCCGGGACAGCTGGGTCTCGGTATCCACCTTCAGGGGCATCAAATTCAGCAGCAGCAGCTTCAGCGGCCGGATGTCCTGGGTGATGGCCCGGGTCTCCGTCATGACGAAGATATTCTCATCCAGCAGGGTTTTTACAGCCGGCAAGTCGTTGGGAATCTTAATCGGCAAAGGCGTATCCTCCCATTATCCCAGGCTGTTCAAAGCCTGATCCAGGTCCGCGATCAGGTCCGCCGCATCCTCCAGCCCGCAGGAATACCGCACCAGGTCCGGGGATACCCCGGCCGCAGCCAGCTCCTGGTCGTTCATCTGCCGGTGGGTGGCGCTGGCGGGATGCAGGCAACATGTGCGGGCATCCGCCACATGGGTCTCGATGGCGGCGATCCGCAGCCGCTTCATGAAGGTCTCCGCCGCCTTTCTGCCGCCCTTTACCCCGAAGCTCACCACCCCGCACACCCCCTGGGGCAGATACTTCTGTGCCAAGGGATAGTAAGGGTCCCCCTCCAGGCCGGGGAAGCGAACCCAGGCCACCTGGGGATGGCTTTGCAGGAACCGGGCCACCGCCAGGCCGTTTTCGCAATGCCTGGCCATGCGCACATGCAGGCTCTCCAGCCCCAAGTTCAGCAAAAAGGCGTTCTGGGGGGACTGGATGGCGCCGAAATCCCGCATCAGCTGGGCCGTTGCCTTGGTGATAAAGGCCCCCGCCAGGCCGAAGCGCTCCGTATACACCACCCCATGGTAGCTTTCATCCGGGGTGCAAAGGCCGGGGAATTTTTCCGGATACGCCGTCCAATCGAACTTGCCGGAATCCACGATGCAGCCCCCTACCCCGGCCCCGTGGCCGTCCATATACTTGGTGGTGGAGTGGGTTACGATATCCGCCCCCCATGCAAAGGGCCGGCAGTTTACAGGGGTGGCGAAGGTGTTGTCCACGATCAGGGGCACTCCGTGCCGGTGGGCGGCGGCGGCAAATTTTTCGATATCCAGCACCGTCAGGGCGGGGTTGGCGATGGTTTCCCCGAACACCGCCTTGGTGTTGGGCCGGAAGGCCGCCTCCAGCTCCGCTTCCGTGCAATCCGGGGACACGAAGGTAAATTCGACGCCCATCCGCTTCATGGTCACCGCAAACAGGTTGTAGGTCCCCCCGTAAATGCTGGAGGAGGATACCACATGGTCCCCGCAACCGGCGATATTAAAAATGCTGTAAAAGGACGCGGCCTGGCCCGAGGCGGTGAGCATGGCGGCGGTACCCCCCTCCATCTCGCAGATCTTGGCGGCCACATGGTCGTTGGTGGGATTCTGGAGCCGGGTATAGAAATAGCCTGCGCGCTCCAGGTCGAACAGCTTGCCCATGTCCTCGCTGGTGGCGTATTTGAAGGTGGTGCTCTGAATGATGGGGATCTGCCGGGGCTCTCCGTTCCCCGGGGTATAGCCCCCCTGCACGCACTTGGTTCCCATCCTGTATTCCATAGCCTGTTCCTCCTCCCCACCGGGATGCAATAATATAATGAAACTACTATAGTATACCTGTAGCGGCCTTGTCAAATCCTTTCGGCGGGCCGGTCTCGCCCCGCAGGGTGTATTCCATTTATCGTTGACACCCAGGGCGCGTTTTGCTATCCTGATCTAATTGGTGTGTCCCGCCCCGGGCATGGCCGGGACAGGGCCGCCAAAAATCCATTGCACGATGCAGGAGGGAGGACGCTATGAACCCCATCGTTTCCGCATTCCTTTTGACCCTTTTGGCTGGACTGAGCACCGGCATCGGCAGCCTGATCGCCCTTTTGGCCAAGCGGACCAACCGCCGGTTTTTATCGGTGAGCCTGGGCTTTTCCGCCGGGGTGATGATATATGTCTCCATGATCGAGATCTTTGCCAAGGCCCAAACGGCCCTGACCGCCCAGCTGGGGCAGCGGCCGGGCAGCTGGGCCACGGTGCTGGCCTTTTTCGGGGGGATGCTGTTCATCGCCGTGATCGATAAGCTGATCCCCGCGGAAAAGAACCCCCATGAGGTGAAGCTGGTGGAGGAGGAGGGCGCCCACCCCGCCTGGAAGCTGATGCGCATGGGGGTGTTTACCGCCCTGGCCATCGCCATCCATAATTTCCCCGAGGGCTTGGCCACCTTTGTTTCCGCCCTCCAGTCCCCCTCCATCGCCATTCCCATCGTGGTGGCCATCGCCATCCACAACATCCCGGAGGGCATCGCCGTGTCCGTGCCCATCTACCAGGCCACCGGTTCCCGGAAAAAGGCTTTTTGCTATTCCTTCCTGTCCGGCTTGGCGGAGCCCCTGGGCGCCCTGCTGGGCTGGCTGGTGCTCATGCCCATCATGTCGGACACGGTCTTTGGCATGATCTTCGCAGGCGTGGCCGGCATCATGGTATTCATCTCCTTTGACGAGCTGCTGCCCGCCGCCCGGGAATATGGAGAGCATCACCTGTCCATCTATGGCCTGATCTCCGGCATGGCGGTCATGGCGGTGAGCCTGCTGCTGTTTATCTGAGCTCCCGAAAATCCCCCCCTCGTACAAAAAAGCGCCTTTCCCCAGGGAAAGGGCTGCGAGGTAATATTCTATTTGATATAAGCGGCCGCATACGAAATCGCGGCCGCTTTTTTCTTTGAAGGCCCCTGCGTGTTCCGTTGGCCGGCCCTTTCCCCTTGGCGCGGTGCGGACTGCGTTCTGCCTTGTAACCCCAACGAGGACAAGGCCCCTGCAAAAAGCGGGCGGCCATGTTTCTGCCCGGGGCTGTTCAGGTGCCGCTTTTACGTCCGATTGCCGGCGAACTGGGCCATATACAGGGCGTAATAGGCGCCCTGCTTTTCCAGAAGCTGCTGGTGGTCTCCCGTTTCCACCACCCGCCCGTGGTCCATGACCACGATCACGTCCGCGTCCTGGATGGTGGAAAGCCGGTGGGCGATAATGAGGCTGGTGCGGTTTTTCATGAGCCGGACCAGGGCGTCCTGGATGCTCTGTTCGGTGCGGGTATCCACCGAGGAAGTGGCCTCGTCCAAAATGAGGATCTTGGGATTGGCCAGGATGGCCCGGGCGATGTTCAAAAGCTGCCGCTGCCCGTGGGACAACCCTGCCCCCGCCTGCTTGAGCATGGTCTGGTAGCCCTCCTTCAGCCGCCGGATAAAGGGGGCGCAATTGCTCATGGCCGCCGCCCGCTCCATTTCCCCGTCGCCGGCGGCGGGGTTGGCGTATTTGATGTTGGCGGCGATGGTATCGGAAAAGAGCACCGTATCCTGTAGCACAATGGCCGTATTATGCCGCAGCCAATCCCGGTCCAGGTCGGCGATGTTCACCCCGTCGATGCAGATCTCCCCGGAATCCACAGGGTAAAACCGCATAAGCAGGTTGACCACCGTGGTCTTGCCGCTGCCCGTGGCCCCTACCAGGGCGATCTTCTGCCCGGCCCGCACCTCCAGGTTAAAGTCGTTGAGCACAGGCTTCCCCGGCTCATAGGAGAAATTCACATGCCGGAAGGATATATTCCCCACCAGGCTGCTCAGCTCCCGGACGCCGCTGTCATCCTCATCGGGCTGGTCCATCAGGTCGAAGACCCGCTCCGCTCCCGCTACAGCGGTCTGCACCGAGCCGTAGATCTGGGCGATCTCGTTGAGGGGCCGGGAAAATTGCTTGGCATAGATGATGAACGCGGAAATGACCCCGATGGTGATCAATCCCTTTAGGGCAAAATATCCCCCAAAGGCCGCCACGATGACAAAGCCCAAATTGGTGATACCGTTCATCATGGGCCCCACGGACCCCCCCAGCACCTCCGCCCGGATGCCCTCCTTGGCCAGCTGGTCGGACAGCTGGTCAAATTCCTCCCGGGTGCGCGCCTGGCGGTTGTAGGCGGTCACCGACCGGTATCCGGCGATCATCTCCTCCCCGTGGCCATCCAGGACCCCCAGGGCGTCGGCCCGGCCCCGGTAGGCGCTGCGCATCTTTTTGGACATCCACTTGGTCATCAGGGCGGTGAGCACCACCGTCACCAGGGTGATGAGGGTGAGCTGCCAGCAATACCAGAACATGATGCCGATGGTGCCCACGATGGTGAGGGTGCCGGATACCAACGACCCTAGGCTCTGGGAGATGGTGTTGGAGATGTTTTCAATATCGTTGGTCATGCGGCTCATCAGATCGCCGCTGGAATGCCGGTCCAAATAGGCGATGGGCAGATGATCCAGTTTTTCAAAGAGCCCATAGCGCATTCGGCCGACAATGCTTTGGCTCAGCCGGGCGGCCAGCAGCCCCTGGATCAGGGTAAAGCTCACGTTCAGCAGGAAGGAGGCTAGCAGCCATCCCAGCAGGCGGCGGAATTGCCCCCAGGCGTGCTCCTTCAGGGCGTCGATCATCAGCCCCTGGATGGCAGGGGACGCCAGGGAGGTGGCCGTCACCAGCAGCACCGTGCCCATCATCCCCAGGAACAAGCCCTTGGATTGGACAAAATAGCCCAGCAGCCGCTTTAGGGTGCCCTGGGTATCCTTAGGCTTTTCCACCGCCTGGCCCATGGTGGAGGGCCGGCGCAGGGCTACCTTTGGTTTGTTTTCCGTCATACCGCTTGCACCTCCCGCTTCATCTGGGAGCGGCAGATCTCCCGATAGACCGGCGACGTCTCCAGCAATTCCTGGTGGGTCCCCCAGGCGGCCATCTGCCCCTCCTCCAGCACCAGGATCTTATCCGCATCCTTCACGGAAGCCACCCGTTGGGCTACGATCACCTTGGTGATCCCTGCCAGCTCCCGGTTCAGGGCCGTATGGAGGGCGGCCTCCGTCTTCAGGTCCAGGGCGCTGGCCGCATCGTCCAGGATGAGGATCTCCGGCCGCCTGAGCACCGCCCGGGCAATGCACAGCCGCTGCTTCTGCCCACCGGATAGGGAGTGGCCGCTTTCCGTGACCTGGGTGTCATATCCATCGGGGGTGCGCAGGATAAAATCCTCCGCCTGAGCGATCTGCGCCGCCCGGCGGATCTGGTCTTCCTCGATCCCCTCCGAGCCCCAGGCGATGTTTTCCCCGATGCTGCGGGAAAACAGCTCCGCCTTTTGCTGCACCAGGGCCACCCGGTCCCGCAGGGCTTCCATGGGATAATCCCGCACATCCACCCCGTCCACCAGCACCCCTCCTTCCGTGGCATCATAGAACCGGGGAATCAGATGCACCAGGCTGGACTTCCCGCTGCCTGTGGAGCCGATGATGGCCACGGTCTGGCCCGGCTCCACCCGGAAGGACAGATCCCGCAGCACCGGGCTTTCCGGCGCGCCGGGGTAGGCGAAGGACACATGGGAAAACTCGATTTCCCCCTTGCGCCCCGGCGCCGGCAGCGTCGCGCCCGGCTCCTGGGCCGGCTGGGTATCCAGCACCTCCCGGATCCGCTTCCAGGAGGCGGAAGCCCGGGTAAAGGTCTGAAAAATATTGGCCATAAAAATGATCCGCATTAGAATCAGGGACAGATAGGTGATGGCGGCCATCACCTGGCCCGGGGTAATGGCGCCCCCGGCCTGTACCGTAATGCCGCCCACGTACAGCACCCCCACGGTGCAAAGGTTAAGCACCACGTTTACGCAGGGATTCAAAAAAGCAAGGCTGGTCTGGGCCCGCAGATTGATCTGGCAAAGGCTGTCGTTGGCTTTGGAGAAGGTTTTTAAGGCGTCCGCCTCCTTCACATAGGCCTTCACCACCCGGGCGCCGGCGATATTTTCCTGGACGATGCAGTTGATCTGGTCCAGCCTGTGCTGGATCACCGTAAACAGCGGGGAGACCCGCCGCAGGAAGAACACCAGGAAGATGGCGATCACCGGCAGCCCGCAGGCAGCCACCAGGGCGAAGCGGGGGGATTGCCGGTAGAGCATATAGATGCCGCCGAAGAACATCACCGTACACCGTACCACCGAGCGCATGGACATCATGACCATCTGCTCCACCTGGGTGACGTCGTTGGTGATGCGGGTAACCAGGGAGCCGATGGTAAAGCGATCCGTCTGCTGGAAGGAGAAGGTCATGATCCGGGCGAACAGGTCTTTTCGAACGTCGTTGCCGAACCGTTGGGCGGCCACGTTGGCAAAGACCCCGCACAACACCCCGCAGGTGCCTCCAAAGGCTACCAGCAGCAGCATCCGCACGCCTACGGACCAGATAATGGTCATATTCCCGCCCAATACGCCCGCATCCACGATGGTGGCCATCATATCCGGCTGCCACATATCCATGGCGATCTCCCCCAGCATAAACAAGGGCGCCAACAGGCAATTGAGCCAATATTTCTTCAAATAGTTCAGCATAAGGGCAGCTCCGTTTCTATGATCCTGGCCAGCTCATCCAGCAGCTCCCGCATCCGTTGCTCCTTTTCCCTGGTGAGCTTTTCGGACACCCGGGCGTCCGCCCCGTGGATGGTTTCCCGGATCGCTTTGGCGCAGGCCTCGCCCTTTTCGGTCAGGTACAGCCGGACATACCGCAGATCCTTATCGTCCGGCTCCTTTTTCAAATACCCGGTTAAGCCCATCTCCTTCACCGTCTGGCTCACCGAGGCGGTGGTGACGCCGCAATGGGCGGCCAGCTCCTTTTGGCTCATCCCCGGGTTGCGCAGCAAAAAAAAAGCGCCGGCCGGTAGGAATCCGGCACCCCGGCCCTGGCGGCCACCCCTTTCATATAATTGGCCCACAGCCTATAGGTGTCCCGAATCATCAGCATCAAAGGCTTTTCCACAAACACGCCTCCAAATAGTTAAATTCCTATTTAATTATATCGACATGCATCGGAATATGCAAGGCTCATTTCCATGCCGGTGGTCTTCTTTCCAAACAAAAAGCGGCTTGCCCCTGTTGCCAGAAAAGGGCCCCGCGCTCCCATTTCCCCGAAAACGGAACAGGGCCTTGGCCGTCCATGACGCAGCAGGCTCACAGGGCAGCCCGCCTGCGCCGCCGGCGTTTTTTGGGAACCGCCGGTCCCAGGCCGGCCGTTCCCTTCGAGTCCCCCCTGCCTCGATAAAGCACAACGCCGCCTTGCCCCCGCCCGCGAAAAGGTGGTAGCGACAGCGAGCCGCTGGGAGGGCGCTTGCAACCGAGCAGGCGAGCCGAGCGGGCCTTTTCGCGGATAAGTGGGAGCAAGGGAGCGGGCGGATGGCGCTTTTTCTGCCAATGCAAAAAAAGCGCCGGAGCCAAGCGGACTTTGCGACCACGCGGTGCGGCTGGGGGGACTCCCCCGGCCACTGGGGCAGTGGCCGGGCCAGCCCGGGGAAGGAAAAACCCATTCACTGGATGGGTTTTTGCCGGCCATGGCCGGCCGTTCCCTTCGAGTCCCCCCTGCCTCGATAAAGCACAACGCCGCCCCCCCCGCAAGGGGGGCGGCGTTGCGTTGGTGCGGCTGGGGGGACTCGAACCCCCAAGGTTTCCCCGGCAGATTTTAAGTCTGCTGTGTATGCCAATTCCACCACAGCCGCGCAAGTATAATTATACGAGCTGCGGCAGCTTCCGTCAACTCCCGTAATAAGCCTGGCGAAAAAGTTCTTCCGCCTCTTTTGGGGATGGACGCCGGTTTTTTGGCAAAATCGCCGTATGGCTGACCCGCTGGCACAGATCCGGCAGCTTGCTTAAAAATTCTGCTTCTTCAATGCCAAAGACCTGTAGGGATACGGGCATATCCAGCGCGGCCCGAAGCTGAATGATCCGGGAGCGGAGGGCGTCCAAAGATTCCCCAGAGTACCCTAAACCGGCGCATAGTTTAGCGGCCGCATTTTTCGCGTTAGGATCCCGGGAAAGGGTCAAGGGTAGGCAAACGGCCTCCGCAATGCCCGTGGGCATGGGTTTATAAAAGGCTGCGCAGAGCTCTGCGGCCATAGCGGTGCAAAGGCCTGCCGGCGCGTTGGAAAAGGCCATCCCAGCCATACATTGTCCTTCATGCAGGATTGCCCGGGCAGCCACATCCCCGCCTGCCGCCGCCTGTAGCTTATCCAAAATGACGCAGGCTGCATGAAGGGCCAGGGGATAAGCCGGCCCTATGGGACCATAAGTCATGGTTTCCAGGGTTTGGGATAGGGCCGCCATGCCGCCCCTGGCCAGAACCGGCGCTGCGGAGGGAGCCGCCAGGTCCGGGTCGATAATGGCGATGTCCGGTGCCAGCACGGGATGCCGCAGCAAATGCCGGCGGCCTTTGCCCGGATCCAACAGAAATGCCGCGCCTCCCAGGGCAGCTTCCCCGCCGCCGCCTGCTGGCGCCGCCGCCAACCTGGCTTTCCTGCGCAAAAGGGGCAACCGTCCTTCCTCCAGCAGGGCATGGGGCGTCAGGGCCGGATCCTCATAAAAGGCCCACATGGCCTTAGCCGCGGATATGCTCTCCTCTCCGCCTATCGCTACGATCCATCCGGGCTTAAATTCCTGCATGGCTTTGGCGCCTGCTAGGGCCAACGCCAACGTGGGGCCTCCCGGCTTACATATAAATGGCCGGACCAGCATACCCGCTTCCTGCAAAAACCCCTCCGCACGGCGTAAAAATCCGCTTTGCTGGGTCGTTATACCGCAAATCAGCATGGCCCGGCTCCCATTCAGCTGCTTCAACCTGGATAAGGCGCCCCGCCCATAAAATACATCCCGGGGCATGGTAAAGCGATCCATTGGATTACACCTCCCTGTTCTCCCTTCTAGTTTTCCAGAAAACCAAAGCCCCTATCCTTTTTTTGTTATGGGATCCTGAATGGCGATCTGGTCTTCGGCCGGGTGAAAAGGGGGGCGGCGGCGTTTGCCGTGCCCCTGGGGCCCCGCGGGCCCCAGGGGCCGCCAAACAAAAAGCCCGCAGGCGCAGGGCCCCTGGGCCCTGCGCCTGCGGGCTTTTCCGGGCGCTTCGCGCCCGCCGCCGCCCCCCCGGGAACGCAACGGCAGCCGCAAGGGCGTGGGGGGACGGGGTTCCGCATTGGAAGGCGCCCGCTATGCCGGTGAAAAGGAGAAACGCCCATGCAAAGCCGGACGCCCCGCGGCGTCATAGCAAAAGGGCGCCGGGGGATTCCCCAACGCCCTATTGTGCCTCGGCCGATCTAGGCGCGTCCTACCAGGGCACCACAAAGCCTTCGTCCATTTCATACCGTCGGGCTTCCAGGGTCTCCTGGTCAAAGAGGAAATACCGGTCCGGCCGGCCGCCCGTATCCCCAAAGGTGCAGTCCACGTACAGGGTCTCCCCGTCCAAATACACCATGTTCCAGGCGTGGCCCGCCCCATCCTGATACCCGTTGACCGTCCAGCAGGGCAGCCCCAGACCGTCGCACAGGGCCTGGAAGGTCCTAGCATAGCCGGTGCATACGCTCCGCCCCGCCACCAATACCCCATAGGCGCTGCGCAGGATCTGCATCTCCTCGGTCAGGGCCTGCTCCTCGGTGGCGTCCCGGATCTCGTCGTCGTATTCCGTCAGCTCCATCACCCGCCGGTATACCGTCTGATAGGCCTCACGGCTATCCAAGCCCTGGACCTGCTCCTTTAAGCCGGCCAGCTCCTGCGCCAGGGCCAGATCCAGCTCCGCCTGGGCTGCGGCGATCTTTTCCGCCGATACGCCATACTCCAGCCAATACCGGCCGATCTGCCGGTCGCTGGGGTTTTCCAGGATCTCATACCAGATGGAATCCCCTTCGCAAGCCAGGGTGGCGCTATTCACCTCCGCCGTGTTGATCCAGGCGAACAGGGTATCTTCATCCGGCCGAACCCCCTCCAGGAGCAGAGTGGCCTTTTTTGTGCCTTCCGCCCATTGCCGGATCAGGCTTTCGATCATCTCCAGCCCGCTATGGGCCACCGGGATCTGGGAGAGGGGCAGGGTATCCGCCTGATAGGTCAGCGTCAGCTCCAGGGCAATATAGCCCTGGCCATCCGGCTGCCGGCAGGTCTGCAGGGACCATTCCCCGTTTTCCACCAGGTAGCCATAGGCGTAGTTGGTACTGGAGAGCTGGACAATGTCCTGATGGATCTGTTGGTTCAGCTGATCCAGGTCCTGTTCCTGGAAAAAGCGGATCGCCACCGGGGTTTTGTCCTGCATCATGTCCATGAGCAGGTCTTCCAGCTGATCCGCCCCATAGGCCGTCAGCTGAAGCTCTGCGCCCTGGGCCTCCAACAAGTCCGCCAGCAGCTCCGTATCCTTTGGGGCCAGCCAAATGGTAACCGGCACATAGCCCCATTCCTCCCCGAACTGCACCCCATAGTCCGCCACGAACCGCTGGGCAAGATAGCTTTCCCCCTCCCGGAGCCTGGCCATGGTCTCCGTGACCATCTGCTGCACCGCCCGTTGGCGGCCCAACAGGTTGATGGTAAAGCTTTCCTCCCCGGCCAAAATGGCCTGCTCCACCCGGGCCTGCAAAATTCCTTCCTCCGCCGGCAGCGCCTCCACCCCCTGCCGCCGCAGGGTTTCCACCGTGGGCTGGCAGCCCGCCGCCAGGACGAGCAGCAGCAGGATGGTACAGAGCAGCGCCAGGTTTCGTTTCATTGAGCATTTTCCTCCATGGGCATAGAATGGGGTCAAAAAAGCTGCTTTGGGCGCCGGGCCAGGGCTGCATACCCTGTGCGGTACGGCAACGTCCCAAAGCAGCTTCCCGAGGGCCGATCTGGCCAAATCGCCGGCCGGCTTAATACGCCTTGCCGAAATACATTAGATGCTTGGCCTTTTTGCCGCAGAAGATACAGGTATCCCCATGGGCCTCCGGGTCATAGTCCAGGGTATAGCAGCGGGTGGTGGCGCCGGTAATGGCTTTGATCTCGTCCTCGCACTCCCGCTCGCCGCACCAGGGGGCTTTGGCAAAGCCCGTCTTAACCGCCTCCATAAAGTCGCCGAAGTCCCGTACCTCCCGGGTATGGCTTTCCCGATGGGCCAGGGCACGGTTGTACATGCTCCCATGGATATCGTCCAGCAGGGCCTTGATGGTATCCGCCAGGCCGTCCAGGGAGACAAATTGCTTTTCGTGGGTATCCCGCCGCACCAGGACAGCCTGGTTGTTTTCGATGTCCTTGGGCCCCAGCTCGATGCGCACCGGCACGCCCTTCATTTCCCACTGGTTGAACTTCCAGCCGGCGCTCTGCTCGGTATCGTCCAGCTTCATCCGGATGCCGGCGGCCTTCAGGGCGCGGAACACTTCCTCCGCCTTGTCCATGACCCCGGTCTTGTGGGGGGCGATGGGCACGATCACCGCCTGATAGGGGGCGATGCGGGGCGGCAGCATCAGGCCCCGGTCGTCCCCGTGGACCATGATGACCCCGCCGATCATCCGGGTGGAAGTGCCCCAGCTGGTGGTCTGGCAGTATTCCTGCTTGCCCTCCCGGCTCAGGTACATGATGTTATAGCTGCGGGCGAAGTTATCCCCCAGGTTATGGGAGGTGCCCATCTGCAAGGCCTTGCCGTCCTGCATCATGGCTTCCATGGTATAGGTGGCCTTGGCGCCGGCGAATTTTTCCTTTTCGCTCTTGCGGCCGGTGAGCACGGGGATGGCCAATACGTTTTCCGCGAAGTCCTTGTACACCCCCAGCATCCGCATGGTCTCCTCCTGGGCCTCCTCAAAGGTGGCGTGGGCGGTATGGCCCTCCTGCCAGAGGAATTCGGCGGTGCGCAGGAAGGGACGGGTGCTCTTTTCCCAGCGCATCACGTTGCACCACTGGTTCATCAACACCGGCAGATCCCGATAGGATTGGATCCATTTGGCGTACATGGTGCCGATGATGGTCTCGCTGGTGGGGCGGATGGCCAGGCGTTCGGTCAGTTTTTCCGAGCCGCCCTGGGTGACCCAGGCCACCTCCGGCGCAAAGCCCTCCACGTGCTCCGCCTCCCGCATGAGCATACTCTCCGGGATCAGCAGGGGGAAATAGGCGTTCACATGCCCGGTCTCCTTGAACCGCTGGTCCATCTGCTGCTGCATCAGCTCCCACACCGCGTAGCCGTAGGGCTTGATCACCATGCAGCCCTTGACCTCGCTATAGTCCGCCATATCGTTTTTGATGACCACGTCCGTATACCACTGGGCAAAATCCTCGGTACGGCTGGCGATATGCTGTACGAACTCCTCTTTGTTCTTAGCCATGCTACTCTTCGTTCCTCCAACCTGATTGTGATGATATGGGACGGCCCTTCATTCCCCGGACGGGGCGGGCCTCCCTTTGGGTATGGGGCCGCCTGGCCCCCGGTATTCCTATAGATCCTTCAGGATATCGTCCAGGATGGCGTCCAGGCCGTCCGGCGCGCCGACGGGGGGATTTTCCGCCGCCTTGTCGCCTCCTGCGCCGCCCGCCAGCACGGCGTCCACCGTGACCACCGGCTCCTCCTCTTCCGGGGCCTCCGCCGGCGCCGGGGATGCTTCCTCCCCCGCGGCTTCCTCCACCGTCTGGGAGATGAGGGCGTCCAGATCCAGCATGGGCGCTGGTTCCGGCTCCTTCTCCGCCGCCTCCTGGGGCAGGCTCCGGCCCTGGATGGAATAGATGCTCTGCATCAAGGCCGCAGGGGAATCGTATTCCGAGGGCAGGTCCTCCGCCTGTACCCCCGCCATATCCCCCATGATGGCCGCGAAGATGTCCGCCTGCTTATGGGCCTCCTCCGCGCTCTTGCGAAAATACTCCCGCAGGCAAGCGCCCTTGGACTCCAATTCCGCCACATAGGCGTCCGCCTGGGACCGCCGCCGGGCTGCCTCCTCCTCGGAGCGGGCCACGATCTGGGCCGCCTGCTCCCGGGCGCTTTGCAGCACCGTATCCGCTTCCTTGCGGGCCGCGTCCCGGTCCGCATAGGCGCTGGCGATGATCTGCGCCTTTTGACGCTCCGCCTCCTCCCGGATCCGGCTGGCTGCCTGCTGGGCGTCCGTCAGGGCGTTCACGATGGCGTTCCCCCGCTCCCGGTAGGCGGCCAATTCCGCCTGCAGCTGCTTTTCCTGGCCGGTCAGCTCCTCCACCCGCTTGGTCAGCACGCCGATCTCCGCTTCCCGCTGGGCCAACAGGCCCTCTTTTTGGGCTAAGGTCTCTTGTAATTCTTTCCTGCCTAGCATTGCCGTGTCCTCCCCCTTTATGTTGATGGTGTCTCTCCTATAAATGCTCCTATGGCTCCACAGGCAGCCGCTGCTGCGCGCAATCCTCCCCCGCCGGCGCCATGCCCATATGGGCATACCCTGCGGGCAGCACCACCCGGCCCCGAGGGGTACGGGCGATCAGCCCCAGCTGCAGAAGATAGGGTTCATATACGTCCTCAATGGTGGTGGCGTCCTCCCCGGTGGCCGCGGCAATGGTATCCAGCCCCACCGGCCGGCCGCCGAATTTTACGATCATGGTGGTGAGCATCCGCCGGTCCACCGCATCCAAGCCCTGGCCGTCGATGGCCAGCATGTCCAGCCCCGCCTTGGCGGTGGCCAGATCGATTTTCCCATTGCCCCGCACCTGGGCAAAATCCCGCACCCGCTTCAACAGCCGGTTCACGATCCGGGGCGTACCCCTAGAGCGGGAAGCGATCTCCAGCGCCCCTTCTTCATCAATCTCGATATGCAGGATATCCGCGCTGCGCTGGATGATCTCCTGTAGGTCCTCGGGGGCGTACAGCTCCAGCTGCTCCTTGATGCCGAACCGGTCCCGAAGGGGGGAGGTCAATAGCCCCATGCGGGTGGTGGCCCCCACCAGGGTGAAGGGCGGCAGATCCAGCCGTATGGAATGGGCGCTGGGGCCCTTGCCGATGATGATATCCAGGGCGTAATCCTCCATGGCGGGATAGAGGATCTCCTCCACGTTGGCGTTGAGGCGATGGATCTCATCGATAAACAACACGTCCCCCGGGGCCAAATTGGTGAGCAGGGCCGCCAGATCCCCTGCATGGCTGATGGCCGGGCCGCTGGTCACCCGGAAGTTGCCCCCCATCTCGTTGGCCACAATGGCCGCCAGGGTAGTTTTCCCCAGGCCCGGCGGGCCGTAGAACAGGGCATGATCCAAGGGCTCGCCCCGGCGCTTGGCCGCCTCGATATAGATGCGCATATGCTCCTTCACATTGCGCTGGCCGATGTACTCCCGCAAAAACCGGGGGCGGAGGCTATATTCCATTGGTTCATCCTCCACGATCATGGAAGATGTGATCAGCCGATCGTCCATGGGTCTCTCCTAGCTGTTATTTTTTCGCGGCCAGGCTCCGAAGGGCCGCCGTGATCATGTCTTCCACCCGGGGGCAGTCCGGCGTTTCCGCCACCGCCCGGCCGGCCACCACCCCGTCGTAGCCCAGGGCCACCAGGGCGGCCGTGGCTTCCGCCCGCATATCCAGGGCCTTGTTCTCCCCGGCGAACACCCCGGTGGGCGCCACATCCTCGGACACCTGCTCCTTGAGCTCCAGCAGCAGCCGGGCGGCGGTCTTTTTCCCCAGGCCGGGCACCCGGCTCAGGGCAGCCGCGTTTTCCGTGAGGATGGCCGCAGCGATGTCCGATACCTCCAAATGGCTCAACATCCCCAACGCCAATTTAGGCCCCACCCGGGATACGCCGATCAGCCGCCGGAACATGGCACGCTCCTCCTTGGTGGCAAAGCCGTACAGGGTGACGGCGTCCTGGACCTGGTGGAAATGGATGTACAGCTTGGCCTCCATGCCCACGTCCAGGGTCTTTAGGGTGGCGGTGGAGCACAGGATCTCATAGCCCACCCCCGCAGCCTCCAAAACCGCCCGGTCGGGCTGTACGTCATCCACCCATCCGTGAATATGTGCAAACATAGAATCGACTCCTCGTGTTGCCCTCAATGGATCCGGAAGGTCTCCGCCATAGGGCCCATGGTATTGGCGTGGCAGATGGCCACGCCCAACGCGTCCGCCGCATCGTCCGGCTTCGGCAGCTCCCGCAGCCCCAGCAGCAGCTTGACCATCTGCTGGATCTGCCGCTTGTCCGCATGGCCGTTGCCGCACACCGCCTGCTTGATCTGCATGGGGGTATATTCATACAGGGGAAGCCCCGCCTGCTGGGCCGCCAACAGGGCGACCCCCCGGCCGGCGCCCACCTGTAGGGCTGTAGTCACGTTCCGGTAAAAAAACAATTCCTCAAAGGCCACCGCCTGGGGCTGGAAGGTTTCCAGCAGCTGGCCCATGCCCCGATACAGCTTTTCCAGCCGCTGGGGGAAGGGCTCGCCCGCCGCCGTTTCGATCACCCCATAGTCCAGCGGCCTGGGCCGGTTCCCTTGCCCGGTCTCCAACACCCCGTAGCCCAGGATGGCATAGCCGGGGTCGATCCCCATTACGATCAACCTATCACCTCATATACATACTGTTCTTATTGTATCATGGGTGCTGGCGTTGTACAACCAGGGATTCTTCCGCTTTTCCCGTCCCTTTTTCCGGCAACCTGTCGTTTTTGCTTTGCCCGGCCTCCCCCGGGGGGCGGCGCTGGGGCTGCGCCCCAGCATGTCCGGCCGGGCCTCTGGCCCGGCCGCAGGCTGTCGAAAAAGTGGCTTGCGCCACTTTTTCGAGGTTTTCATACCTCCCTT
>OLGD01003140.1_pt1 | contig 16425 bp, 14 predicted proteins | sample 1605311 | NCBI WGS metagenome assembly OLGD01 (sample SAMEA3888917, study PRJEB22519) | human gut metagenome | biome: human gut; feature: human-associated habitat; material: faeces | place: Denmark | collected 2010 | reverse complement strand
AAAGCCGCTGCCCATGCCCTACGGGCAGCGGCGGCTTCATCCGCCTGCCGCGGGCTACCGCTGCAAGCCAACCGCGCCCGCTTGTGCGCGACTATCGCCGTCCGCGCAGGACCTTAGATGACGAGGGTGCCGTCCTCGCTGTCGATGATGCGGAACACCTGGGCTTCGCTGCCGTCCTGGGCGTCGATGTAGAGGATATAGCTATCCCCGCCCAGGGTGCATTTGAACTCATAGCAGAGCCGCTCGGTCTCCGGGGTAAGGGGGATCAGGGCCAGGGCTTTGCTCTGGATCTCCAGTTGGGGGGAGACCCGGGCTTCCGCCTCATGGGCGGAGATGGCCGGGGCCTGTAGCCGTCTATCCACGTGGCTGAATAGGTAATTGCGGGCGTCCATGCCCACCACCTCCAGGGTTTGCCGGTCCACCCATACCTTGATCAGGTCGCTGTAGAGGATCACGTCCCCCTGGGTGGCGGCGCAGTTGATCACCGCCACGCCCCCATAGTACTGGGCATAGGTAGCTTGCATGTGGAGATACCCCAGCTCCTCCAGCTTGGCCAGGGCCGCGTCCCGATAGCGGCCGGCTTCGGCTTCCGGAGGCCTGCCCTCTACGTTGCTGCTGGATGGGGACATGAACCATAGGATATCCCCGCCCTGCCGTGTGATCTGGATCTCCAGCCAGCCGCCGTTTTCATCGGAATAGCTAAAGTCATAAGCAGGGATAGAGGCTTCCACCAAGCCGTTGCAGGTAAGGGTGCGGCCTGTGAAGGCCTCGGCCCGCTGCTGTGCCTCCTCCTGGGAAATATCCTCCCCCCGCAGGCCCTTGGGCTCCAGCTTCTCCGCGCTTTCGGAGAAGGGCCCGTCGTAGATCAGGGTGGGGAATTCCATGACCCCTTCGTCCTCCTGGGCGTCGGCCTGGGTGTTTTCCCCGGTGTTTTCGGCGGTTTGGGTCTGGCTATAGAAATCTTCCGCAGTTACCGCTTCCAGGGGGATATCCCCATCCGCCAGGCGCTGGGCCGTATCCTGGGCCAAGGCGTGGCAGGTCTCCCGCAGCTGAGAGATGCTATCCACTTCCTCTTGGGTCAGCTCTTCGCCGGCCATGGTCTTTTTGGTGAGGGCGTGGGCATAATCCCCCACCCGCACCACGAATTGGTTCAACGCCTCGGTATCCAGAAACAGGGAGGGGATCTGGGACATGCTGCTTACCGCGCTGCCGGATAGCCGCCAGATCTCGTCCAGCAAAAGGATCCGCTGGGCCGGGGTGTTCACGGCCTGGAGCTTGGCCAGGTTGCTTTCCATATCGTACAGGCTGTCGCTTAGATCCCCGTAAGCCCGGCGGTACATGCTTTGGGTCAGGTTCCGATAATCGGCTGCTTCAGCCTTTTGTTCAAAGCCCCACCAGACCGCCACCCCCAGGGCGATGGCCAATAGGCTGGGAAGCAGGATGTGTAGGACGTTGCGTTTGGATCTTTCTTCCATGGTTTTGCCTCACTTAAAGAAGGAATGGTTGCCGATGGTCAATAGCACGGGTTTGGAGAGCATCCATTGGTTGGTGCTGGTGGCCGGGTTGTAGTAAAACAGGCAGCCGCCGGTGGGGTCCCAGCCGTTCATGGCGTCCCGGGCGGCTTTGATGGCGGTCTCGTCCGGGGATAGGTTGATCTGCCCGTCCGCCACCACGTCAAAGGCGCCGCTTTGGTAGATTACCCCGCTGACGCTGTTGGGGAATTCGCTGCTTTCCACCCGGTTCAATACCACCGCCGCCACCGCCACCTGGCCTTTATAGGGTTCCCCCCGGGCTTCCCCGTATACCAGCCGGGCCAGCAGGTATAGGTCGTTGTCGTTGCTGCTGTTATTGTTCTGGTCCTCCTGTTGGCCGCTGCTGCTGCCGCCGCTTGCGTCCATGCCCAGGGCCTTGGCAGTGGCGGGGCCCACGATCCCATCCGGTGTCAGGCCGTTGGTGCGCTGAAAATACATCACCGCTTCCTTGGTACCGTTGCCGAAGATGCCGTCGATGCTGCCGTCGTAATAGCCCCAGCGTTTGAGCTTGGTTTGCAGGGTTTTGACCTCGTCCCCCCGGCTGCCCACCCGCAGGGTGGCCGCCTGGACGGTCAAGGGCAGGAGAAAGGCCAATAGGCAGATTACCGCCAAAGCGGCCCAAAGGGTCCTCGATTTATTCATCCGGGTCATGTTGGATCTTTCCTTCCTTTAAGAGATTGAGAAGCAGGCTCTGCATCTCTCCCTCTTCAATTTCCCCGCCGGGCAGTTCCAATATGCACAATGGGGGAAACAATACGCACCACCAATTTTGCCCAGCCCCTTCCCCCAGCACCACCCGCAGGGCGGGATAGGCGCCGGCGGGATATCGCTTGCCCAGGTAAGTGCGGTCGGGGAAGGCATAGGTCCCCAGGGAAAGCCGGGCGCCGTAGGCCATGCCGCTTTCCTGCAAGCTGGCTTCTACCGTGGAAAGCAGGCCCGCCCCATCCGCCAGGATATCCGCCCGCAGGGCGTCCTGGGAACGGGTGTCCAGCCGTTGGGCCTCATAGGCCAAGATCGCGTCCCGGACCCGGAGCTTGGCCGCCTGGTCCTGGGGGCTGTCGCTGTTGGCGATCACGTGGAGCCGCAGGGTAGCTTCGGGCTGTACCGGAGACAGGCACCAGGCAGCCCACACCAGGACCAGGGCCGCCAACAACAGGCAACATTTTCGCAGGGACATATTTTCACCTCGTTTTCCATAAGAATCAATGAACCTTATAATAAAAGCATTCTTGCCCAAAGCCGGGATTATGATACAATAAATCCATGACACATGCATTGTTTGACCGGCGGTCTGCCGGCGTTTCTTCCCTGTCCCTGCTGGCCCCGGCCAAGGTGAACCTGACCTTGGACGTATTGGGCCGGCGGCCGGACGGCTACCACGAGCTGGCCAGCATTATGGCTAGCGTAGACCTGTTCGACCGGGTGATCCTGCAAGCCGCCCCGCCGGGGGTGCTAGAGGTCGCCTGGGAAGGCCAGGCCCTTCCCCAGGACAACACCGCCCGCCGGGCAGCGGAGGCCTTTTTTGCCCAGCGGCCCGGGGGCGTCCGGATCCGGCTGGTCAAGGCCATCCCCCAGCAGGCGGGCCTGGGGGGCGGCAGCGCGGACGCGGCGGCGGTATTGCGGGGGCTAAGCCGGCTCTACGGCGGGGTGGACCGGGCGGCCCTTTTCGCCATGGCCCGCGATGTTGGCGCGGATGTGCCCTTTTGCCTGCAAGGGGGCTGCGCCCTGGCGGAGGGGGTCGGCCATAAGTTGACGCCCCTGCCCTGTCCCCAGCTCCATCTGCTGCTGCTCATGGGCGGGACGGGGGTCTCCACCGCCGCCCTGTTCCGCAGCCTGGCCCTGCCTTTGCCCCACCCGGATACCCAAGGGGCCGTCGCAGCCCTGCAGGGGCCGCCCCAGGCCCTGGCCCCCTTTTTGCGCAATGCCCTGGAAGCTCCGGCTTCGGCCCTGGCGCCGGAAATCGGGCAGCTCAAGGACGCCCTCCTAAGCCAGGGCGCCCTGACCGCCTTCATGACGGGCAGCGGCGCCTGCGTGGCGGGCCTGTTCCCGGATCCCGAAGCCGGGCGCAAGGCCTATGGGCATTTTGCCGGGCTCCCCTTTCGCGCCCTTTGCTCTACGGGGGATTTTGCGGTATAATATGGGTAACATCCTACGGTTTTTCCGCCTCGGGCCTTGGCCCGGCGGCCGTTCCCCATATGCATAACGGAGGTGATCCCATGACCCAATCCATTCCCAACATCACCGACCACCAAATCATCCATCTCATCGGCATCGGCGGCTGCTCCATGAACGGGCTGGCCCAGGTGTTGGCCGCCCGGGGCTATACCGTCCGGGGCAGCGACAGCACCACCTCCCCCTTTACCGAGCGGCTGGCCCAACTGGGCATCCCGGTCACCATCGGCCAGGCGGCTGAAAACGTGGAAGGCGCCGACCTGGTCATCTACAGCGCCGCCATCAAGGCGGATAATCCCGAACGGGTCCGGGCCAAGGAGCTGGGCATCCCGGAATTGGAACGCAGCCAAGCCCTGGGCCAGCTTTCCCAGGGCTACAAAACCGTGGTGGGGGTGGCGGGCTGCCATGGCAAAACCACCATCACTTCCATGCTGGCCCTGATCAGCCAGCAGGGCAGCTTGGACGCTACGGTGCACATCGGCGGCTTTACCGAATTCCTCCAAGGGGGCACCTGCATCGGCTCCCAGGACCTGTTTATCACCGAGGCCTGCGAATATGTGGGCAGCTTCCTCACCCTGCACCCCACCATTGCGGTGATCAACAACATCGATAACGACCACCTGGACTATTACAAAACCATTGAAAACATCCAGGCCGCCTTCCGGCAATTTATCGGCCTGCTGCCCCAGGACGGCTGGCTTTTCGCCTGCACCGACGACCCCCGGGTGCGGCAGCTCTTCGCCCCCTTCCCGGGCAATAAGTTCAGCTACGGCATGGTCAGCGCCGATTATATGCCCGCGGATATCCGTTACGACCACGACGGCTGCCCCTCCTACGACCTGACCTTCCGGGGCAAGACCTTGGGCCGCATCGTGCTCCACGTTCAGGGCACCCATCAGATCATCGACTCCATGGCTGCCGCTGCGGTGGCCCTGCATCTGGGGGCCTCCTTTCAGGACATTGCCGCCGCCCTGGCCAAATTCCAAAATACCCGACGCCGGTTTGAATACTATGGCGAGCGGGGGGGTGTCCGGGTCTATCACGACTACGCCCACCATCCTGCGGAGATCCGGGCCACCCTGGAGGGCGCTTGCCGCATGACCCACAAAAAGCTCTGGTGCGTATTCCAATGCAACAGCTATACCCGGGCCAAAACCCTGTTTACCGGGAGCGTCACCTGCTTCAACCAGGCGGACGAGGTGCTGGTGCCGGATATCTATCCCGGCCGGGAGGTGGACGACGGCACCGTCCATGCCAAGGACATGGTGGCTGCCATCAATGCCTCCGGGGGCAACGCCACCTACCTGGGCACCTTTGAATCCATTCGGGCCTACCTGGTCGCCCACGCCAACCCGGGCGACCTGGTAATCACTCTTGGCAGCGGCGACGTTTACAAGCAGACCAAAAAGCTGCTCTGATCCCTGCCGCCCTTTTGCGGATCTATGCAGCAAGCCGCCCACTGGGCGGCTTGCTGCGCAGGCTGTCGAAAAAGTGGCTTGCGCCACTTTTTCGAGGTTTTCATAGCTCCCTTGCGCCTACGGCGCGGCCAGGGAGCTATGCAGGGAAACCCTTGCTACGCAAGGCTTTTTGCGGATTTGCCGTACACCCCCCAGGGGGCCTTCTCTTGTCCCTTCGGGACAATTCACCTTGTGCCGCCAAATCCGATTAAAGCCTAAAAGGGCCGCGATCTTCCATTCGCCAGAGGTTTTTCGACAAACTGAGCAGGGGCCGAAGGCCCCTGCTTTGTGTGCGCTGCGCGCACCCGCCGCCCCCCGGGTGGCTGTCTATTCGCCCAACCCAAGGGGTTGCGGACTTGAAACTACGGATTATCTGGAGCCCGGCTGCTGGGGCTGATTCAGCCAGCTTCTGCGCTGGCTGGAGATGCGGAACATGGCCTTAAGGCCCGCCTCGTTTTCCGCAGCCACCTGTTCCCGAAGCTGGGCCAGGGCGGCGGAGAACCGGTCGATCTGCTGGAGGAGGGCGTCCCGGTTGTGGAGAAACAGCTCGGACCAGAGGGTCTCGTCGATGCGGGCGATGCGGGTCAGGTCCCGGAAGGAATCCCCGGTAAACAGGGGGAGCCTGGGATCGTCGTTGGCCAGCATCAGGCTCACGGCAATGGCGTGGGTGAGCTGGCTTACATAGCCGATGATGGCATCGTGCTCCTCCGGAGAGAGTTGTACCACCCGGGCAAAGCCCAGCTCCCAGGCCAGGGCCTCGATGCGGGCGATGGCGGCGGGGGTATTGGCGGGGGTAGGGGTGATGATGAAGTTGGCGGGGGCGAAGATGGCGCAATCGGCGTTTTGCACCCCCAGCCGTTCCCGGCCGGCCATGGGGTGGGCGGGAACGAACTCCACATCCCGGCGCAGGAGGGCCTGGGCTTCCTCCACGATGCCGCCCTTGACCCCGCACACGTCGGTCAGAAGGCAGCCTGGGGAAAGCAGGTTCTGGTTTTCCGAAAGCCAGGGTAGGATGCTATGGGGGTAGAGGCAAAGCACCACCAGGCCGGCCGCCTGCAGCAGGGGGGCGTAATCCGCTGTGGCGCCCTTATGGATGAGGCCATGGTCCAGCCCATAGGCAATGGCCGCCGGGTCCCGGTCGATGGCGGTGACCGTGTGGCCCTTGCGGGACAGGGCCATGGCATAGCTGCCCCCCAGCAGCCCCAGGCCCACGATGCAAACGTTGGATTTATCCATGGCAAAGCTCCACCCTGGCCCCCAAATGGGCCAGGTCCTTCCAGAAGTCGGGATAGCTTTTCTCCACCGCCTCCGCCCCCTGGATGTCGGCGGGGATGCGGGCGCCCAGGGCGGCCACGGCCAGGGCCATGGCGATCCGGTGGTCCCCGTGGCTGGATAGGGCGGGGCCGGGGCGCAGCCTGCTTTGGCGGATGCGGATCTCATCCCCGGCCAGGCTGGCCTGGCCTCCCAGCTTGCTGAGCTCCTGGGCCATGGCCGTTCCCCGGTCGCTTTCCTTAAGGCGGAGCCGGCCGGCGTTCAGCAGGCGGCTTTCCCCTTGGCAAAACAGTCCCAGGGTTATTAGGATGGGCCCCAGGTCTGGGCAATCTCCCAGGTCTGCCACAAAGGGGGCCAAGGGTCTAGGGGGCTGGCCGGGCACGTGGCCGCAGCGGGCCAGGATCTCCCCCATGACCCGGTCCCCCTGGATGGAGCGGAGGGAAAGGCCGGCGACCGACACATCCCCCAGAATGGCGTCCAGGGTCAGGAAAAAGGCTGCCTGGGAATCGTCCCCCTCCACCAGGAAGGGGGCGGCGGGGGCGGTAAACAGCTGGTTCCCCGGGACGTGCAGGGTCAGCCCGTCCAGGAAGGCAGCCTGTACTCCAAAGGCGTCCATAACCTGAAGGGTCATGTTTACATAGCCCCGGCTTTCAAAGGGGGGCTGGATGCGAATATGGCTATCCCCGGGCAATAGGGGCAGGGCGAAGAGCAGGCCGGAAATGAACTGGCTGCTCACATCCCCGGGCAGCGTATAGTCCCCGGGAGCCAAGGGGCCCTGGAAGGACACCCCGGTTTCGTCCTGGGCAAAGGGCAGGCCCTGGCCGTGGAAGATGGCCCCATAGGGGCCTAAGGGCCGCTGGGGCAGGCGGCCGCGGCCGGTGAGCCGGGCCGGGGCCGAAGCCAGGGCAAAGGCGGGGATGAGGAAGCGCAGGGTGCTGCCGCTTTCCCCGCAGTCCACCGGCCCCTGGGGGGCCTTGGGCCGGCCGGCCACCCCCTGCACCCGGGCCAAGGAGCCCTGGCGGACAATGGACGCCCCCAGGGCGGTCAAGGCCCGGCAGGTGGCTTCCATATCCTGGGAGGGCAAGATCCCTTGGATCTGGGTGGTCCCGGCGGCGAGGCCGGCGCAGAGCAAGGCCCGGTGGGCCATGCTTTTGGAGGGGGGGACGGTGACGCAGCCCTGGAGGCGGCTGGGCTGGATGCGGGCCAGCATCTTACAGGTCCCGGCCGATCACCTGGGCGATGGTGCGGCCTTTTTGGATGATGGAGGCGAAACGCTCCGGCCGCACGCTTTGGGCGCCGTCGCTCCAGGCGGCCTCGGGATGGGCGTGGACCTCGATGATAAGCCCGTCCGCCCCGGCGGCGATGGCCGCCAGGCTCATGCTTTCCACATACCGCCAGTCCCCGGTGGCGTGGCTGGGATCGATGATGATGGGCAGATGGCTTTTCCGCTTGATGATGGGGATCACGGAAAGGTCCAGGGTATTGCGGGTATACTTTTCAAAGGTGCGGATGCCCCGTTCGCAGAAGATCACGTTGGGATTGCCGGCGGCCATGATGTATTCCGCGCTCATGATCCACTCCTCGATGGTATTGGCCAGGCCCCGCTTGAGCAGGATGGGCTTGGACATTTTGCCCACCGCCTTAAGGAGCTGGAAGTTTTGCATATTCCGCGCGCCGATCTGGACCAGATCCACATATTCCTCAAATTCGTCGATCTTGTCCTCGCTCATCAGCTCGCTGACAATGGGTAAGCCGGTGACCTTGCGGGCTTCCACCAGGTCCAAGACCCCCTCGGTACCCAGGCCCTGGAAGGCGTAAGGGGAAGTGCGGGGCTTATAGGCGCCCCCTCGGAGCATATGGCCGCCGGCGGCCTTGACGCTTTTGGCCACCTCCACGATCTGCTCCTTGCCCTCCACGGAGCAGGGGCCGCCGATGACCGCCAGCTTTTCCTTGCCCCCCACCGGGATGCCGCTGACCGAGATCACGGAATCCTCGTGGTGGAACAGACGGTTGGCCAGCTTATAGGGCTCGGACACCCGCTGTACGTTGTCCACATAGGGATTGGCCCGGATGCGCTTTTCATCCAGGCGGGTGGTATCCCCCACCAGGCCGATGACCGTATAGTCCGTACCGGTGATGACGCTGACCCGAAGGCCCTGGCCTTCAAAGCCGCTGACCAGCTTAGCCAATTCTTCTTTGGGGGTTCCCAGTTTGGTGCTGATAATCATATGTTTGAATCCTTTCGGTAAGCCGAGGGCCGGGCCAGCCGGAGAAATTCCGCCGTAGCCTGCCTAGCTGCTTCTTCCAATGTAGTATGGTTTTGAATGACCCCCGCCGCCGCCTGGCGATAGCGGGGCTGGCGGGCCTGGTAAAGGGCTTCCACCGCCTCCCGGCTGCCGGAAAGGGGCCGGCCCGCCCCCAGGGCCAATTGGTCCAGGGGCCGCTCCACCAGTAGGATGACCCCGTTCTGGGCCAGGGCCTGCAAATTTTCCCTGCGCAGCACGCAGCCGCCTCCGGTGGCGATCACCTGCCCGGTCTCCCGGGCCAATTTTAGCACCGCCTGGGTCTCCCGGCGGCGGAAACCTTCCTCCCCTTCCTGCTGGAAGATGCGGGAAACGGCCATGCCCGCCGCCGCCTCCACCGCCGCGTCCACGTCCACGAAGGGGCGGCCCAGGGCCTTGGCGCATAGGCGGCCCAAGCTGGTTTTGCCGCTGCCCGGCATTCCGATGAGCACCAGGTTTGCCCGCTTTGCCCATATTTCCCGGGAAATGGCCGTTAGGGCGTCGTCCGGCAGGGGCCGGTTTAAAAACAGCTCCGCCGCGTATTTGGCCTGGGCCACCAGCATGGGCAGCCCGCCGGCAGCGGGCAGGCCCAGGGCCCGGGCCTGCTGCACCAGGCAGGTATGCAGGGGATTGTATACCACGTCCAACACGGCCGTTAGGCAAGGGAAGGCTCCCGGGTCTATGGGACAGGCCTGGTTGTTGGGGTACATGCCCAGGGGGGTGGTGTTCACCAGCAGTTCCACGTCCGGTTGCGCCAGGGCCTGTTCATAGGAGAGCTGCCCCGGCCCGGGGCTCCGGCTGGCGATCTGGATGCGCCGGGCGCCCTGGGCCCGGGCCGCGGCGGATACCGTATGGCTGGTGCCGCCGCTGCCCAGGATCAGCAGGTTTTTTCCTGCAAAGTCCACTCCCGTCTCCCGGGCCAAGTGCAAGAACCCCAGGTAATCCGTATTGTAGCCTAGGAGCCGGCCCTCCCGGTTCACGATGGTATTCACCGCGCCGATGGCCTTTGCCATGGGGTCCACCTGGTCCAGGTAGGGGATCACCGCAGCCTTATAGGGGATGGTCACGTTGACGCCTAAAAAATCCCGCCTTTGCAGGAACCCCGGCAGGGCTTCCGGCTCCAGGGGGCAAAGCCGGTAGGCATAGCCCCCCAGGGCCTCGTGGATGGGCTTGGAAAAGCTGTGCCCCAGGGGGTTGCCGATCAATCCGTATTCCATGGCGCCTCCTTGGGCCAGCCGGCCCCTTGCTGCCAGGCCAGGCCCAGGGCCTGGTTCAACAGGTCCCCCAGGCACAGGGCGGTGAGGCAGTCCTGGACCGCCGCCGCCCGATGGGCGATGCAGGGATCGTGCCGGCCCTGGATCTGAAGGGTGGCGTTTTCCCGGGCGGCCAGGTCCACCGTGGCCTGGGGCTGGTAAATGCTGGGGGTGGGTTTCACCGCCGTGGAAAACAGCAGGGGCATGCCGTTGGTGATGCCGCCGTTGACCCCGCCGTTGTGGTTGGTGGCGGTAACCACCTTGCCGGCCTCCATGCGGAAGGGGTCGTTGGCCTGGCTGCCCTGCATGGCGGCCAGGCGGAAGCCGCTGCCGAATTCCAGCCCCTTTACACCGGGGATGGAAAACAGCAGGGCCGCCAGCTGGCTTTCCACGCTGGCGAAAAAGGGTTCCCCCAGGCCGGGGGGCAGGCCGGTGACGGCGGTCTCCAGGATGCCCCCCACGCTGTCCCCCGCCTGGCGGGCCCGGAGGATCTCCGCCTCCATGGCCTCCCCCGCCTGGGGGGACAGGGTGGGAAAGGCGCGGGCGGAAAGGGCCGTAAGCTGGCTTTCGCAGGGAGCCTGGCCCAGGGCGAAGGCCGTGGGGTCTTGGACCGTGCCCACCTGCTTGAGCCGGGTGCCCACCCGCACCCCTTTCCCTTCCAGGAGCCGTAGCAGGATGCTGCCCGCCGCCACGATGGGGGCGGTGAGCCGGCCGCTGAAATGGCCGCCGCCCCGGGGATCGTTATAGCTTTGGTATTTGACCCGGCCGGTATAATCCCCGTGGCCGGGCCGGGGGGTATCCCAAAGGCTCCCATAGTCCTTGCTGTGGGTATCCTGGTTGGGGATCAAAAGGCACAGGGCCGTGCCGGTGGTGCGGCCCTGGTATGCCCCGCTCAGGATCTGGGGCGCGTCCGCCTCCCGCCGGCCGGTGGAAAGGGGGGCTGCGCCCTTGCGCCGTTGCAGCTGCCGGGCCATGAAATCCAGGTCGATCTCCAGCCCCGGGGCCAGCCCCTGGACCACGCAGCCCACGGCGGGGCCGTGGCTTTCCCCAAACAGGGTCAACGTCAGGCTTTGGCCCATGGTATCCCGGTTCATCCGATCCCCTCCCCGATGATGGCGGGCAGGGCCGAAAGGGGCGTCCGATCCAGCCGGTATTGGCCTAGGGCCGGCACCCGCACCAGGGTCACATAGCCGCTGTCCGCCTTTTTGTCATGGCAAAGCCGCCGGAAGATGGCCGCCCCGTCATACCGGATGGTATGGGGCAGGCCCAGCCGTTCCAATACGGCGATGGTCCGTTGCTTCAATTGGGGGTCCTGGATCATGGGCAGCATGCCCAGGCCCACGCATTCCCCGTGATATAGGCCGCCCAGGCCCTCCTCGCTCTCGATGGCGTGGCCGATGGTATGGCCCAGGTTCAGGGCTGCCCGGGGGCCCGCCTCCCGCTCGTCCTGCTCCACCAGGGCCTTTTTCACCAGCAGGCTCCTGCACAGGATCTCCTCCAAATGGGCTTGGAGGTCCCCCTGTTCCAGCAGGGCAAAGAGCTGGGGGTCCCCAATCAGCCCCGCCTTGAGGGCCTCCGCCAGGCCGGCGGCAAAGTGCCGGGGCGGCAGGGTATGGAGGGTATCCGGGTCCACCAGCACCAGCCTGGGCTGGTGGAACACCCCCACCTGGTTCTTGCTGCCCCCCAGGTTCACGGCGGTCTTGCCCCCGATGGAGGAATCCACCTGGGACAGGGTGGTGGTGGGGCAATTGATAAAATCGATGCCCCGCATATAGCATCCGGCGGCGAACCCCGCCAGGTCCCCGATCACCCCGCCGCCCAGGGCCAATACCCCGTCCTTGCGGGAAAATCCCAGCTCCAGCATTCGGGTGAGCAGGGCCTCAAAGGCGGCCAGGCTTTTGCTCCCCTCCCCCTGGGGCAGGGTGATCAGATGGCCCTGGGGGCACTGGGCCAGGGCCGCCTCCACCAGGGGCTTTGGCACCCCGGTATCCGTGACCACCAGAATGTTCCGCTGTAGGTTTGCCAGGCTGCCCAGCCTGTTTAAGCAGCCCCGCTCCACCAGGATGGGATAGCTGCGGCTGCCCAGCTCCATATCAATGCGCATGTCCGTCCTCCCGTTCATACCGGCCCAACAGCCGCAGGCTGCTGCATTGGGTCCTTAGGGCTTCCAGCAAAGCCGGACCCGGCGTCCCCACCAATTCCGTATAAAAATAGTATTCCCAGGCCGTATGGGGCAAGGGCCGGCTTTTGATGCTTTCCATATTATAGCCCTGCTTGCCGATGGTCTCCACCACCCGAGCCAGGGACCCGGCCACATGGGGAATGGTAAAGAGCAGGGAAAACCGGTTGCCCATCTGGGGCGGCTCCTTGCCGATGACCATAAAGCGGGTGGTGTTGTCCCGCTCCCGGCTGATGTCCGGACAGAGCACCTGTAGGCCGTAAAGGGCCGCGGTCTCCCGGGAGGCGATGGCCCCCAGGGTAAGGTCCCCGGTCCCCGCCACCTCCTGGGCGGCGATGGCGGTATTGGCCCGGGGCTCCCCCTCCAGGCCCAGCCGGAGCAGGAATTCCCGGCATTGGCCCAGGGCCTGGGGATGGGACAGCACCCGGCGTATATCCCCCAGGGCGGCCCCGGGCAGGCCCAGCAGGTTCTGGGTCACCGGCAGGTCGTACATCCGCTGCACATAGCAGCCCGGGTTGGCCATGCAAAGATCCAATGTCTCGGCCACGTCCCCGGCCTGGCTGTTTTCAAAGGGCAGCACCCCATGGGCTGCCCGGCCCGCCTGCACCGCCGCGAACACCCCCTCGAAGGTGGGGCAGGCCAAAGCCCGGGCATGGGGGAAGAGCCGGGTCAGGGCGATGTGGGAAAAGGCCCCCGGCACCCCCTGATAGGCAACGGCGTCCCGGCCCAACAGCCCGGCCTGGTATTGCCGGGACAAGGCCATATTGTATTGTAAGAAATCCCGGTAGTAGGCCCGGAGGGGATGCCCTGGGGGCAGCCGGTCCAGGTTGCGCTCCAGCACCTGGGCCTCCCGTGCCCCGTCCAGGATGGGCAAGCCCTGTTCCGCCTTATAGGCGGCCACCTGGGCCACCGCCTCCATGCGGGCCTGGAACAGGCGGGCCATTTCCCCGTCGATCCGGTCGATGGCCTGCCGGGCTTTTTCCAACGCGTCTTTTTCCATGGCGAACGTTCTCCCTTTCCCTAGAAGGACAGCTTTTCCAGCCGGTCAAAGGCCTCCCCCAGCTGATCCAGCCCCAGGGTGCAGGCGATGCGCATATAGCCCTCCCCCGCCTGGCCGAACACGGAGCCCGGCAGCATGAGCACATGGGCTTCATCCAAGAATACCTGGCAGGCTTCCATGCTGCTCAATCCCGTGGGCCCGATGCCCGGGAATACGTAAAAGCTCCCCTGGGCCGGGCAATCCGTCATAAAGGGCAGCTGGCGGATCCGGTCCCGGGCATAATATACCCGCTCCCGAAACACCGGCCCTACCAGCGGCCGCAGTTCCGCCCGATGGCGTAGGGCATAGATTGCCGCCCGCTGGCCGGTGGAGGGGGCGCAGTAGATGATGTTTTCCCCCACATAGCGCACCCCTTCCGCCACCTCCGGGGGCGCTGCCACCCAGCCGATGCGCATACCGGTCATCACGAAGTTCTTGCTGCAGGAGCCCAAGGTCACCGTGCGCTCCCGCATACCCGGCAGGGTCATGATGGGGAGGAATTCCGAGGTGAAGCACAGGTCCGTATAGATGTCGTCCGCAATCACCAATAGGTCCGCCGCCTTGGCCAGCGCCGCCAACCCCTCCAGGGTCTCCCGGGTGTAGCAGGCGCCGGTGGGGTTGTTGGGGGTGTTGACGATCATGGCCTTGGTTTTGGGGGTTACATAGGCCGCCGCCCGCTGGGCGTTGGGCTGAAACCCCTCCTCCGCCAAGCAGGGCACCAGCACCGGCACGCCGCCAGCCGCCTGGGTCTGGGAGGCGTAAGGGGAGAAATAGGGGGAAAAGATCAGCACCTCGTCCCCAGGGTCCAGCACCGCCTGCATCACCTGATACATGCCTGAACAGGCCGCTGGGGTTATGGTGACCCATTCCGGCCCCAGCTCCAGGCCGTGCTCTTCCTTGTAAAAGTCGCAAACCGCCTGGATCAGCTCCGGATCCCCCTTGGAGGGGGTATACTTGGTATGCCCCTGGCAGCTATCCTGGTACATGGCGTCCAGAATGGCCTGGGGGGTGGGTATATCCGGATCCCCGATGGACAGGTTGATCACGTCTGGATACTTTTTCGCGTTGGCAAACAATGCCATCATGGTGTTGGGGCCGATGGCCGCCTGTCGTTTGGAAATCCATTGCCGCATGGCAAACCCTCCGTTCTTTTCATTAAATTTCATCATAGTATACCACATTTTTCTTGGATTGGCAGGTACCTTTTCCTGCAAATCTCAGGTATTTGCATCATTTCTTGCACGGAAAAAAATTGCACTCCTCCTTATGAAAAAATTAGCCCTGCTTTTTGTAAAAGCCTCTGCCGGCGTGGCTTCTGGCACGGCATTCCGGTTTTTTGTTGCAGCCGGCGCCAGCCGGCATGGGCGGCCCCCGGTTAAACTCCCCTAAAAAAAGCGTCATGAAAATTCCAATTTAGAGAGAAAGGCAATATATCCCCTGGTTTTCCTCCTGAAAATGAATTGGTATTCCCAGAGCGCCGGTGCTACGATGATGGGGCAAACGGGACATGGGGTCCCGTGCGCAAAAACGTTTTGGAGGAACAAGATACAAATGAAACGGTCCCTACTCATGAGCCTGGCAGCCGCCCTGATGGCCATGCTGCTGCTTCTCACCGGCTGCGCCACCCAGGCGCCTGCTGCTGACGCTTCCGCCGAAGCGCCGGCTGAAACCGGAACCCAGTACATCACCAAAGAAGACCTGAAGGCCGCCCTGGACGCGGGCGATGCAGGTTACATCCTGCTGGATGTGCGCAAGGCTGCGGATTATGCCGCCTCCCATATTCAGGGCGCCTATAGCGCGGATGTGGACGCTACCATCAGCAATTCCGACGACGAGACCTCCCTGGCCAACCTGAAGGCTGCGGTCTCCGCCGCCACCGGCGCCGAGACCGGCAACGGGGATGAAAAATTTGTGCTGATCTGCTACTCCGGCAAGAAATACGCCGAAGCCGCCACGAATCTGCTTCAGCAGATGGGCGTGGCCGCCGGGAGTCTGTACACCCTGGAGGGCGGGCAAAACGGCTGGGCGGAAGCCGGGGACGAGTATGTAGCCCTGCTGGAGAGCGGCGAAGGCGCAGCCCCTGCGGCGGAAGCTCCTGCCGCCACGGTCACCGCGGCGGTGGACGCCAGCGAAAAGCTTATCACCCCGGACGAGGTGGAAGCCCTGATCGCCCAAGGCGCCAAGGTCTTTGACCTGCGGGGTGCGGAGGATTACGAGGCGGGCCATATCCCCGGCGCTATGAACATCAACAACAAACAGTTCGAGAATCCCGACAACCCGGTAGACGGCGAAATCGCCACGGCGGAGCAATTCGAGGCCCTGATGAGCAGCTACGGCATCACCCCCGAAGATGTGATCATCACCTATGCCAGCGCCTCCAAGCCCCAAATGGCCCCCCGGCTCATCTGGACCCTGGAAGCCTTCGGCCACACCGCCACCTACCTGCTGGACGGCCACTATGAAGCCTGGACCGCCGCCGGCAAGGCCACGGAAACCGGCGCCAGCCCCGCGGTAGAAGCCTCCGAATACAAGGTGATCTCCACAGAAAACGACATCAACGTGGACAAGGACTATGTGATCAACCTGCCCGAAGGCGCCGTGCTGCTGGATTGCCGTCCCGTTGCGGATTATTCCGGCGAGGCCGTGGCCGATGGCAATGCCCGTGGCGGCCACATCCCCGGCGCGGTGGATGTATACTACATGGACGCCGTGGACGAGAACGGCTTCTTCCGCAGCGTGGAAGAGCTGACCCAGCTCTATGCCTCCGTGGGCGTGACCCCGGACAAGGAGATCGTCACCTACTGCCAGCGGGGCCATCGGGCTTCCCACACCTGGTTTGCCCTCACCTACATCCTGGGCTTTGAGAACGTGAAGGTGTACGACGGCTCCATGATGGAGTGGAGCAACCTGGAGGATCAGCCCATTGAGACCGAGGTCGCAGAAGGCAGCGTAGGCGCCCTGGGCGATGCCGCCGCCTCCGCCGCCGCTGGAGATACCTGCGAATAACCGCATACCATCTGGGTTTTCCCTTCGCCCCAACGGGTTTCCGTTGGGGCGTTTTTCATGGCCTAGCCCTGCCATGGAGGCCGCCGTTGGCGGCGGGCTGCCGGAGCCTTGGGGCATCGTTTCCCTGCCGCAAGCACGACCGCGCCGGGGGGTGCGTCGCGCCCGGCCAGGCCGGACGTTCCGCAAGCCCGGGGCGTCCCCGTGGGGGGGCGGCGGCGTTTGGCGGCCGGGGG
>OLGD01003138.1_pt1 | contig 16428 bp, 9 predicted proteins | sample 1605311 | NCBI WGS metagenome assembly OLGD01 (sample SAMEA3888917, study PRJEB22519) | human gut metagenome | biome: human gut; feature: human-associated habitat; material: faeces | place: Denmark | collected 2010 | reverse complement strand
CTTTCTTTACGGCATTATCCAAAGCGTTATATGCCTCGCGGAGAACGGCGATTGCATTTTTCCATTCCGTTTTAAATTCAGTGATACCGTCAGGCGAAACGGGCAATGCAGTAAAACCTTCACGCCAAATATCTGCTTCGATTGCAATCAGTTTATCGAAATTTGTAACTCCGCTGCGCGTGTCAATGTTCAACGCGTTATAAGCAACTCGCGCTTCGGTGACAGCCGCCTTGTTCTCCTCAGAATATCCCGCCTTGTACTCAGGCAATGCATCGATTAAAGCTTGAACTTTCGGTGCGTTGTTAACAGTGAAAATTTTACCCACATATAACGAATCAACCGTGCCAATCTGCACATTTTCATTGTCAACCGAAGTAATATTGAATTCATTGACATTCCACTGTGCTCTGTATATGAGTTCTATCCAACCGCTATTGGCAGGTAAAATATAATTTGCTACCAAAGTACCACCTATTGCTTCGTCAACTTGACGCCAATTAAGTTCAAATGCACGCTTATAATCAGAATCATTTTTGACCCAAACATGTATCTCATCGTAGGCTTTTAATTGGACGGATGTAATTGGTATGGTGATCCATTCTGCAGAGCCGTCAAATTCAAGTTTTAGCGAGCCGTTATCTCCTTCCGGATACTCATCTTCCGAGAAACTTACCGATTTAACGCCAGAAGCCGCGCCAACCTGCGTTACCCCCAACAATTCATCAAAATGGAATATGGTTTCGTTTTCGGTTCCGCTTTCGGAAGAAAGTACGTTGAAATAATCGGAAATCGCTTCGTCGAGTAAATCAAAATTTTCAACGGTGAAACGGTATGCCGCCGGTAATTCTATATATTGTGCATAAAGCGTTTCCAACATTTCTTTATCGTCGGAGGCAATCGTTTTTCCGTCTATGTTTTCCGTTATATCTTTCGTCAAAGCATTAACTTTTTCTATCGTCGTCTTAATCTCATCCGTATAAGTTTGCCCAAACTGCACGCGCAAATCGTCAACGTAATAGACTGATTCGGTTGTATTATTAAAACGAATATTCAATCCGATAAGTTTATCCGCAAGATAGTTAATAATGATAGGATCAAGCGTTACCTTACACTCCGTCCAAGCATACGGCGCGAGCGTAAATATCCCGTTTTCGACAGAAACAACTTCGTTTTGCTCCTTCATTAAAGACAGTTCAACCGTTTTTTCGACAGCCGAATCGTTGTAAATCTTTGCAGAAAAACCGCCGAATTTGTTTTCAATAGGCATTCCGCTTAAAGAAGAACGATCGAACCTCGCCAAAATTTCTGTGAAAGCCCCGCGCTCATAAGTTATACGCAATGCACCGTCGCCTTGACGAGGAGACAGGTCGGATTCAACGTGCTGATCTTCGGTCGGTTCACTGTAATCACTCTCTTTGGTTCCCGTCCATAAACTGCTGATATTTACGTTTTCAGAAGCTCCCGTAGTAATAAAAAACGTTTGGTGCCGCGCAATATTATCCCCATCGATCAACCAATTCTGAATCGTTTGGTTACCAAAATTATTTGTCGTAAACTTGGTAATTTCTCCAGTTTCAACATCCGCTACTACATCGCCTGTTTCTGCGTCAACGATTTTAATGGAAATCGTCAAAGCATATGCACTCTCCTCCGTATTCTCCGACTTTTCCTGTTCCGCCACCGTATATCCGACATAGAAAGTATACGTGTTATCCGCAGTTATTGTTTTTGATTCACCATTCTCTCCCGTTTCAAACGCAAGCCCTAAATTTGTGGAATTTTGCGGAAGCAACGTGTTATTATTCGTTCTTACCCAAACAGCCACGCCGTCACCCGATTGTCCTGCATCCTCGCTAGGATCTTGGAACAAACTCAAATAGATAGCACCGTCCGTATTTGCAGCAATCCCGCTTACATTAAATACTATGATTCCCTGCATGGGATCGCGCAACGTACCGCTGTATGCGGTCCAGGACGGCGCGCCAGTGATATTGGAAACGAAACCTCCGCCGAAATCAGAAAGAGTGTAATATCCTTTCAAAGCGTCGCTTGTCTCCAACTCTTTCAGTTTACCGATATTGCTGACAAGGAGTTTCCCTTCGTCGGTAAGTTCGCCGTAGGCGCGGCGTGCCTTTGCAACGGCATCGATTGTATCCGTAGAAAATTCCGTGACTGCGGACGCGGCTGGTAATTTTTCAATCATCGCAACAACTGCCGCTGCAGCTTCTTCCGCATCAGAATTATCTGTTTCCGAAATAAAATTATCCGCGCCGACGATTTCCAATTTCCCCGTCGTTTGAAAACTGGTCCAATCGAAAAGTTGCTTCACCCTATATAAATCGTCTACTGAATCGAAACCATTGTAAAGCATATTGCCTTCATATTTTATTTCATCTTCCGGTGTTCCTGTAGGCTTGTTCTGATCGCCGCCTTGTTGCGTCTTAACTTCGTTATTACAAGCAACGCTAAAACCGAAACAAAAACACATCATGATCGCAATAAACACGATCCATAATTTTTTTCGCATTTATATTCCCCCCCTCTTCTCAATTGATTTCGTACCAAACGTCGCTAATCAAAAATTCTTTTTCTGAAGCGAGTACCGTCACGCCTTGCGCATTGATTTCGATGTTATCAAAAGCGATGCGTACTCCCGTAATTTTGGTAAGAATATCGTCTGTAAACGTATTTCTGTTCAAATCTATGCGAAAATCACATTGACCGCCCGATTTCACATAGCCAGTTCCTGCTTCATATTCCATGTCCATACTGCCGTTTACGAGGTATAAAGTAAAATCAATGTTCTCTTCGCCCGTATTTTTGATAGTAAAGCAAATTACAGAGGCACCGGAGATACCGTTTACACCGAACTGAACATACGGAGTAAATAATCTCGTCATGCTGTCAATCGTTCCGTCCTCCGAAAAACATACAGGAACAATCTTCACATCCGCTTTGCCGTCGGAACAAGTAGCCGTGCTTTGCTCCGAAGCCGTCACATTAGTACTGCTTTCCGTAAACGCTGCAATAATCCCCGCTGCATTTACTCCATAAGTATAAGATCCGTTATCCGTAATAATTTCAACTGTTTTTGCTTCCGTGCCGGTATTTGAAACCGTGTAAGAATACCCGTTGCCGGCTGTTGTACCGCTCTGCTTTGAGCCGTCTATAGTCAGCGCACTCTGCGCGGAATAAATCGTAATTTTCCCCTGCTCCGGATGTATTATAATACCGTCATCACTCTGCAATGCGAGAATCCGCTCTGCAAGCTCCGCGCGCGCGGCAACAACTAAAGCATCGTCGGTGTAATAACTAGACCCAAAAAACAACGAATCATACAAGTCATTGACATAGTCGTCAAAATTGATTGTTATGCCATACTCGTCCGCCTTTTCGTTGAGAAGTTCCTCGTATACGCTAAGCATATCGTAATCATCCATTGCATCGCGCCATGCAGCCAAGCGGACACTGGCAAACGGATATTCACTACCGTAATAAGTGCCAGGATACATTAAAAATCCGTCGCCGCCGCAATAGCCTGCACGCTCCGCCGTTTCATACACATCGATATCTCGCCAATAATCTTCGTTCATAGCTTGATAAGCCGCAACAGACCAATACAAATAACCTGTTAGATTGAATTTTTTTGCCATCCAACCCGTAACTCTTGTTCCGAGGTTATAATCGTCAATGTGGAATGTCGGATTCGGATAGTTCGGTCCGACGCAGGTGTATGCCCACAGCTCGCCGTTATTATTTAATTCAGCGCCCTCTTGATACTGTTGCAATTGTGAATCGTTACCGAACACGCTTAAATAAGGACAAAAAGTAACGTGCATACTTGCCACCCAATCGCCGCGGAAAGTTGTATTCGTAAATATGGCGGGAATATTGGCGACTGCATCTTCCAATAAGGCTTGGAAATCTGCATCAGCGGTTTTATATTCCTCCGTCGCTTTAACAGCGGCAACAGCTCGCTCTAATGTCTTATCCCATTCTCCTCCCGCTTTGAATACTTTTTCTGCATCGGATTGTTTATCGGCAAACATGTCCGCTTCATCAAAATAGGTAGGATAAATATATAAACATTCGACATACGGTTTTTCGGGGGTAGAAATTTTTGCTACTTCTACGATGTACTCGATAATATCATTTGCCATCATGCCGGTTGAAGTATATCCCGCTTGCATAATCCTCGGGATACAGAATGAATTATAATTTTCATTCTCATACAATTCGACCATTTGATCTATTTCGTCTTCCAATGTATACGGATCTTTGATTACATAGACATTAACATTATAATCAAGCAAAAAGTCAATATATCGTTCAACCAATTCATCAGATGCTTCATATTCTCCGCCCAGCAAAATATTCTGATACAACAAGAAACTGGATTGAAACTCCCTTTTTCCTTCGTATGCGATATCCCATACCTCGACAGAAACAGGGATATTTTGTTTTTCCCCATCAAGATCAAGCACAAATGTTCCCGTATAAGTTCCCGGCACGGTATCGCTTGCAGTCGTAACTTCAATTGTAATGCCTTGATTTTGTCCCGCCGCAATCGTATTTTCTCCATACTCTGTCGCTATTTCAAGCGGCAAAAGCATATCGGGAACATAGTCGCCCGCAACATAGTTTGTATTCAGCAAATCCGCCTTCTTTGCCACCATCAAATATTTCTGATGGTAAACGGATATTGCATTTTTGGAAATACTATGCCCGTTTCCGTCTGTAAGATCTGCCGTCGCAAGATCGTACGATTTTATAGTCTCGTCTCCAGCAGTTACGATAAGTTGCGTGCCTTCCGTTTCATTTTGCATCATTTGAATGTTAATCGATGCGTCAAGCTTTGCGTACGGAACATCTGCTTTAACATTTTTCGTTACCTTTGCCGTTGCATATGTACTCCACACGTCAACTGTCGAGGTCAATCCCCCATTATCAACAGGCTTTGGTCCAGTACCACAAGCACTCATCGTACCCAACATGAGAATGCATGCCATTATGGCACCGCCTATTTTGCTGGCTTTCCTCATCATTTAATCCTCCTTATTTATATTAATCCAAGCAGCTGTTGGATCGAAGGCCATTTTTTTGCTACTTCCGCATTGTTTTTATCGATAATATCTTGCGCTGTTTTGCCCTCCCTAATTGCATCGACGGGAGAGATTCCGTTGGTAAAGTAGGTACTCACCTGTGCAAGTACATAATAGCGCGCTTTCGGCTCACGATCAAACAAAAAGCCTTCCTCCGCCGCCGCATTAACGCTTTTGCGGAATACAGACAGCTCCATCCCCGTGCTATCGTAATCCTTAATCGGAGAAGCGGGAAGGGTTGCTCCTCCGACCGTTTCGTAATATATCTGCATTCCTTTATCGGAATACATAAATTTCAAAAACTCTTTTGCCTGATCAATATTTTCGGCATAGGCGGGTATATATGCCTGATGGTCTATCCCCCCAGCCATATAGGCGTAATGGCGCGCCTCTGTAACCTTTTGAATATCCTCCGTCGTAACGCCCGACGGCATAGACGGTTTTTCACCTGCATCTACCGCATCGACATATTGAATGCATTCGGCAAGCTTATCATCGGCGGCATCCTCGGAGAGTGTTTTCCCGAATGAAAGTTTATTCACCAAAGAAGATATGACTGGTGTTTTAATTACGTCTATATTGGCACTCGGATTCGTCGATTTCATCTCATTTTCCAACCAAGAGCCATTGATACAGAAAACTGCCACTTTACCGCTCAAAAAATGCCCCTGCATACTTGTAAAATCAATAGCGGTAGAACTATTATGCTGATAGCCTTCTGTTCCGATCAATTCTTCCATAATTTTCACCGCCTCGACTTGTCCGTCATATGCATAGACATTTTGGCTCACTTTACCGAGGGGATCTTTTCCTTCCATAAATTGTTTGACATTTGCTACCCCTTCGTATTGTCCAAAGAAAATAGGAATCCACGAAGTATAATATTCTTCTTGTAAAGCATAAATAAAGGGGGCAATATCGGTATCCTTTTCGATGATTTTATCGCATAATTCGAACAATTCATCTGTAGTAAGCGGTACGTCATTCTCCGTAAATCCTAACGTATTCCATGCGTCAATGTTACGGACGATTCCGTATACGCCGCCTGCCCAAGGAAGCGAATAATACTTTCCTTCAATATTGAAAGCATCGACATATAAGGGATCCATTTTATCCTTGATTGTAAGTTCGGAGCCTTCGTCTACAACGGCATTCCATACGTCGCTGACATCGGCATACAAACAGTCGTACGATTTGCCGCCCACAGTAATCGAACCCCTATATACGTCTTCGGCAAACCATCCTCTCTTATTAAAAAATAAATCTGTTGTGCTTGCCAACGATTCAAGCTCGTTGTCGAGCGCAGTTAAACCAGCCGAACCGACCACCGTTGAAATATCAACGGCGATCTGTTTTTCTTCTTCGAATGCTTCCGCCATTGCTTCAAGCCATTCGACTCCGTAACCAAGTTTAACTGCCGAAATATGCAAATAACCATTTTCAAGGGGCGGTTTCGTCGGCGTAAATCCACCTCCGTCACAAGCAGCAAATCCTAAACAAAAAAGCCCGGATAAACCGATTGCAAGAGCCTTTTTCATAAACAACTTCATAAAAACCTCCTATTGAAATTGATAATAAATATTTAATTCTTTAAAAATAAAGTACTGTCATTCCGCCTTTATTTACGCGAGAGGTACAATGAATTTACCGTCGCCGGGAGCGAGAGTCAATGTCAGTTTACCGTCTTTGGCAGCGAATACTTCAGGTATTCCTTCATAGTCTTTTCCGCCGTAAACGGCGATATGCGTCGCCCCGCCTTTCAACGTAACAGTCAATTCAATGGGGTCTGTTTCGCCGGGATAGCCATAGTTTACCAACATATATGCTTCATCCTCTTCGCGATCGAAACATCCCACCAAACAATTTCCTTCCGTTTCCATTGCGGAAACGTAGCGCCTGTCCGTAAAATCGAGTAACGTATTCATGGCTTTAAGTTCGGATTTAAAATTTTCTGCCCCATATGTTTGTATGCAAACCGACATACATTTGGTAAAATCGTATGCCCTATAAGCGGACGCAAACAATTGTATTTCGGAATTAACTTGTTTCACATAGTCGTATAAATGTGACGGTTGATTGTCTTTATCGAGCATACATGATATGTACATAGGATTCAGCACACTGCCACTTTCATAGGCGGCTTCATTGTCTGGTACGGAATAACAATAATAGGAAAAAGAAGTTCCTCCGAAACAAAGAGCCACATATACCTGATAGCGAATATCCTCTTCCGTTAAAGCATCGACAAATTCGTTCCCTTCGGAGGTCTGAATAAAATAGTTCGTTTCCGCTTTATATTTTGCGGCTAACTGTGAAATTTGCTCGTAACAAGAAATCCATTGTTTATCCAAAGCGGAATAATATTCATTATGATATGGATAGAAATCAACGGAGATATATGGTGTATCAGGAAATTGTTTCAAAATGCATTCTTCATATAATTTCAGATATTCTTGGTAGTTAAGTGTACCTGTACCGACACCAACTCCATAGACTGGCTGCAGATTGATGATGAAAGGAACGGAATAAGCCTGCTTGAAATTATCGATACGAGTTTTTATACAGAGTTCTTCCATCTTTTGTACACTCGGCTCATCCTCGATGTGAACTCCCACAATTATGTCTTTGTAGTTGCTATAGTCGACATCGGTAAAAGGAGTATCGCTTTGACGAATATTGTATTCTTTCCCCTCAGAGATAATTGCATTTAATCCGGTTTTACGACACATTTCCAGTGTTTTTTCCGTAAGGTCAGAACCGATAAAGTAACGCGTAATGTCATAATCCTGAATCTCCGATTCTCTTGAGTGATTCACAAAGAGCATAGTATTTAACCCTGCGTTTTTGTAGCGGTTAAAACTATCTTCCGTAATTTCATAGGGCGCCCACCATGCAGTAGTCGTAAACACATTTTCTTCATAAACTTTGACTTTCGGCATTGCCGCCGGACTACATGCGGAAAAAGTTCCTAAAACAAGCGCTCCCGCTAAAAGCGCAGTAATACACTTCCCCTTCATTTTCATAGCAGCTCCTTTTTATCTTTTTGCTATTGACGCCACCGCCCTTTTTACTCTTTCAGTCCGCCAAAATAAACTTTTTCCATTATCGTATTTTGGAACACCACGAACAAAACTAATATCGGTATCAGTGACAGAAGTACACCGGCAAAATATGCCGGTGTATTTGCATTTGAAGCTGCGACCTCTGAATATGCATACGTTCCATACGCAAGATTGGGATATTCAGTCATATATGCCGCAGTACTCTCATAATCGTTCCATGCCGTAATAAACTGCATGACAAATAAGGCAATTATGCTCGGCAACACCTGCGGCAACATTACGCGGAACAAAATTTGATAATGGTTTGCCCCGTCGATAGATGCCGCCTCCGCATATGAATGTGAAATCCCCTTCCAAAAAGCATACATGTAAAAGAAATATGAGCCATATAGCGTTATACTAACAACTGTTATCCACGGACTGTTGATCAACCCAAGATCACTGTATAATTTATATTGTGCCCCCTGTCCGCCATACAAAGGCAACATGCTCACCAATAACCCAAAAGTATATAAAAAACACGTGAATTTAGATTTATAATGTACAAGTACATAACATACAATTGCAGTAGTAAACCACGTCAAAAAAGATGAAGACGTTGTTCGCCAAATTGAATTCCATAGCATATCCAAATATGTATTCTTGCCGTCGATAGCTTTCCAACTAGTAAACGTTGTTATATAGTTGCCAAAGTTGGGAGGCCAAGTCAAACTAAACAGATTAGGTACAGAACCCGGCTGGACCCCCTGTTCCAATAAAAAAGCATTTTGGTCACGTTTCAGCGATATCAAGAGCGCATAGATGAAAAAAAACAATATTAGTAACGCATATAAGGTAAACAACCCAAATGCAATCCCGAAAACAATCTTGCGGGATACAGAATTCCCGTGACGATTATGTCTGCACCTTACCGCCTTATTTTTTTGAATCTTTTCCATCGCCGCTCACTCCTTACTTTCCCTATATAACACATGACGTAAGACTAACACAATCGGAAAAGTTGCGATAGTCATAACCAATCCAATGGCCGAAGCGTAATTCACATCTCGAGAAATCGTCTGAACAGCGCCCGTTGCATACCCGTATAAAAGGAACGATAATGTTTGAGTTTCGTATTCCCCCCTCGTCATTGCAAGAATCGGCCCTGTTGAAGAAAGTATCCCCGCAAAACTTAACACGATGATTGTGGAAATCGTAGGCCAAACCATTGGAATCACTAATCGCGTAAGTTCTTGAAACCAATTACAACCGTCAATTTCTCCAGCCTCCAAAACGTCCTCACTGATTGAGTTCATCGCTCCCCCCAACACAACCATGTTCGGCCCGAAACCAAAAATTACGTTATAAACCAAAAGCAATACGATCGCCGGACCAGCTGTCACCAAAGGATTTTCATAGGTTTTTCCTAAAGCAAGTACAATTTCGTGATACGGACTTCCGTACCAAAACGTATACTGGAACAATACGACCAATGCTGAACTGCTTATTATCGTCGGGAGGTATGTAACCGTACGAAATATTTTATAACCGAGTATCTTTTTATAGACGAAATATGCCATTAAGATAGATATCGGCAATACAATAATTTGTTTGTATAGCCAATTTTATTTAAAAAGTTTAACATAAGAGCACTACCATCTCCTTTCATAGCAAATTCAATTGCAGTATTTATAAATCACCCAATTCTTGCTTTTATTTAAACCAACACAAAAGATTGTCCATAAAAATATGTTACAGTCTTGATACAAGTGCGACGGGCTACGCCCGCCGCAGACAAGCACACGTCCCAACACAAACAACCAAACAAACACGGAAACGAAAGCGCGGCGGGCGGGGCGTTTGCGCTGACCCGCTCCCAACCTAATCCGCCCCATGAAAACGCGACTTTGTAATAAAAACGCAAACGGAGATACAAATATTTGTATCTCCGTTTGCGTTTTATATTTCTTGATTCCTGCACCGTTTTTTCGTTTATGTACTTAACACGGATTCTCCGTTTTACATCTCACACCCGCGGGCTAATTGTAGTCAATCCCCTCTGCTGCTAAGCCGTTGACTTCCTCGAGAAAGCCTCTTTTTACTGATTTTCAGAACTCTATTTCCAGTCCGTCGTACGAAACAATGATGCCGTGCTTTGCCATTTCAGGTACCAACTCGTCATACGTCTGACCACCGTTGTGCGAAAAATGATTGGACACAAAAATTGTCTTTTCGTCCGCAATCCCCTCTTTTTTCAGCCGTCCGATCACTTCCAGATTGGTTTTCAGGCTCATATGCCCGTTGCGCCAGTCCCAGGTCAGCCCCAGGCATCCCGTGCAATCCAGCGAAACGAGGTCGAATTTTCCGAATTCTTTCAGCTGTCCGTACACCTCTTCAAAGAATACGCCCGTATCGTGCGCATACAAAAGCCTTTTTCCGTCCCGTTCGACGGCGTAAAATACGGGGCTCGTATCCGCGGTATGATTGGCACGCAGCGCCAGCACTTTATACTTGTTTCCGGAAGTGTAAAACTCTTCGCCGGGTCGGACAAGCGCGGCTTCCACGCGATTGCCCATGTCGTGCTGCGCGATCTGCCCGGAGATCTTATCGTATCCGTCCTGCGCGGCATAAAACCGTACCGATCTGTGTTCGTGGCTGATCGGATCGGATAATATTTCCAGATCCGCAGGATACAGATGATCGCTGTGACTGTGCGTGATGAGGCAGTCGCCGATCTTCTCCCATTCGATCGCATACAGGAGCGAATGGAAGACGGTGTCCGCATTGAAATCGATCAGCAGTTCTCCGTCTACCAGCGCCTGCGAGCGGGAGCGGAGCGCCCTGCCGCCCGTGCGGCGGGATTCCGCGCACACTCTGCAACGGCAGTAAGGCGCAGGCACTGCCTCATACGCGGCCGTTCCCAGATATTTGATCCTCATGCCCGTTTCCCCTTTTCCAATCCGAGTTCTTTCAGCAGAGGCGCGAAGATGCCGCCCTGCACCGTACGGTTGAAGAAGTGTTCGATGAGGCCCGTCTTTGTGTCGTACCAATCACCGAACGGTTTGCGCGAGGAGCTTTCCGCAAGATAGGTAAGTACGGGCGCGTACAGCGCTTCCGTCTTTTCCCTTTCGTCCGTCAGCGCCGCGCACCAGAGGATCCAGTCGGACTTCGTATAATCCCTGCGCGTATCCAGCGGCACGCCGCAGCGCTCGTTCTTCTGGATATAATAGGACGTTTCCCGCTCGCAGACGTCCTGCCCGATCAGAGAGAACCCGAACAGTTTGTCAAAGAGAATGTTGTATTTGAGCGAATAGCTGCCCTCCATACCGTAGGCGAGAGGCATGATCCCTTCCCCGACGATGGCTTTGAAATCCTCGGCAAATTTTTCCGCCTTCTTGCGGTATTCCTGCGCGAGCGCGTCCTTGCCGAGCCGTTTGCAGACGACGGAGTACGCTTCCAGCCCTGCCAGCGCCTTGATGGCGAGATTGGCGTTGTTGGCTAGATGCCCCGCAAAATCGTCTGTACACAGCTGATTGGAAGGCTTTAAACCGTATTTTTCCAGATATTTCACCCACTTTTTGAGGAGAGGGAAATTTTTCTTTGCCTGCTTTTCCGAAGCGCCCGCCAGCATCGCCGCCGCCGTCATGATGAGCATATTGCCGCACTCTTCCACAGGCATCTGGTACTTTTCTTCGTACACTTCGCTCGCCGCGGGGCGCAGGTACAGCATGGTGTGCGTGCGCGGATACTCCCAGAAACAGGTCATGTTGCAGCTGTATTTGTCGTCCCTGTTCTTTACGCCGTAGACCTGCCCTATGCACCAGGGATACGTCCCTATATCGTGCGGCGCAAAGTCGTACGTCCATACAGGCATCTTTGCAAAATCGAAAATGCCCGTCATCATCGCGTTGACAAGTTCCGGGTTGTAAATGAGGAAAAGCGGAATGGAGGGATAGCTCACGTCCGCCGTGCCGATACAGCCGTTGGAATCGCATTCCTTGGACAGGAACAGCAGATCCCCCTTTGCGTTTTCGACCAGCTTGTGCGCCCCCACGCTCTGGCGCAGCGCGGCGCAGGCGAGGGTGTAATAATCTTTCCCCACCTTTTCGCAGTCCTCTTTCAGCTTTTTGTCGAACGCCGCGCACTGCACAAGGATGTCGTCGTGATTCTTTCTCGATTCGTTCAGCGCGTCGATGATCGTCTTTCCCTTGCGGAAATAATAGCCTTTCAGCCATTCCCCGAAATAGAAGATGGACACCTTGTCGTCGAACGCCGTCATGAAATACCCTTTCGGAGATTTGGAAACGGCAAACAGATAATTGCGCTCGCGGTCTTTGCGCACGTACTTTGCCTCTCCCGCAAAAATGTACTCGTTGAGAGCCGCGTCCGTGACGAAAAAGGCCTCCTCGCCCGTGAGGTAAACGTCTCCCCAGTCGGGCGCGGCGATGTCGTCCGCATTGGACATGACCAGATTGCGCAATCTCGTCATGAACGCCGCCTCGTATCCGTTCAGAGGAAGCACGCCGCCCACAGTCTTTGCGTTTTCGTTGTTATAACAATACTCCTCGTCGAGCGCGATCGCCACCGAGAAATCCGCAGGGACTTCCCCTTCAAACGACGCCTCGTATTCGGTATAGCACACGGGGCAGGACAGACGTTTGAGATCGTTTGGCAAAAGGGGCGAAACAAAGTCCACTTTCAGCGTAAAGCCGTCGCCCTCAAACGTATAGTGCGTTCCGAATGCGGACACGGATACGTCCGTCTGTTTCAGCTGGCGCGCGCCGTCCCGTCTGCCCAGAAAGCAGTACGTCGTCCCGTTGGCGCGCACAAAACCGTACGTGCGGCGGGACAGCCCCGTCCAGAACAGGGTGTCGCCGCCGTTGAGCTCGTCACAGGGCGACCACACAGAAAAATTGGGATCGATAATCCACAAAGGATAAGAAGGCAAAATTCGTTTCATATTATTTTTCTCCGTTTTTTATGAAGCTTTTTCGCGTCAGAGTACGTGTACCTTACCGCCTTCGACACGAATTTTAGCGCTCAGACGGATGTCTGAAACAGACGCGCCGACCATGATCTCATAAACGCCGTCCGTCACCTCCCACGCGTCGTTCGCGGCCGACCAATGCGCAAAAGCACGTTTCCCGAGAGTATGCGTTTCCTGCGCAGAGCACCCCGCCGCGACGTACGTCTTTGCATATGCTTTCAGTTCCTTTTTCGGGCGATAGACGAGCGGTGCGCATTCGCGGACATAAACCTGCGAAACCTCTTTTCCGTCCTGCGCGGACGTATTTTCGATTTTATAGGAGACCTCCAGTCCGTCCTCCGTTGCTTTGAGCTGCAGATTTTTATACAGGAAAGAAGCATAGCTGAGTCCGTGTCCGAACGGGAACTGCACGGGCACGCCGTAAGAATCGAAATAACGGTAACCCACGTCCAGCCCCTCCTGGTATCTGGTAACGCCCGCGTGCAGGTAAGACTGCATGGAAGGCGTGTCCTCAAGCTTCAGGGGGAAGGTTTCGGAAAGCTTGCCGCTGAAATTGAGAATACCCGTGAGAAGGTCTGCAAGTACTTCGTCTGCGCCCATACCCGGCTGTCCCGCAAAGACGATGGAGCTGACCTTGTCCGCCCACGCGCTCATTTCGATCGCACCGCCCGCAAACACGACGACCACGGTATTTTTGCATTGTTCCGCCGTCTCCAGGATTGTCCGCTCCTGCACCTCGGGCAGGCGCAGCGTCTGACGGTCGCTCGCCTCGGATTCGTAAGGTTTTCCCGTACCTACGCAGACGATCGCGATATCGTTTGCGGCTGCGCATTCGAGTGCGTTGCGGGCATCCTGCACATTGGAGTGGACGCCGCTGTAACGGAATCCGCCTTCATACGTCACGCTGAAACCGCGTTTTTCAAGCTGCGCGGGCAGATCGAAAGAACGATTCAGCCACTCGACGCACGAAGAGCCGCCGCCCTGTAGCATATCTATCGTGTCGGGTTTTGCATAACATCCGATCACGGCGATGGAAGCACCCTTTGCGAGAGGAAGTATTCCGCCGTTTTGCAGCAGAACCATACCCTCCGCCGCAACACGCTGCGCGGACTTTGCGCGTTCGCTTTCCGTCCTGCGGACGCGGGCGTTCTTCTGCGCGTTTTTGCAACGGAAGACGAGATCGATGACCCTCTGCGCACAGGCGTCCAGCTCCTCATCCGTCAGTTTCCCCGCGCGGTAATCCTCGCACAATGCTTCGTAATTCTTCTGATTGAACGGCATTTCGATATCCAGTCCTGCCTTTGCAGCCGCCGTCCTGTCGCGCACCGCCTCCCAGTCGGAGAAGATAGCGCCGTCAAAGCCGAACTCACCACGCAGGATGTCGAATCCCTTTTTATATTCGGACGCGTATGTGCCATTGACGCGGTTATAACTGCACATTGCCGAAACGGGTTTTACCTCGCAGGCAATCTCAAACGGGACATAGTACAGTTCACGCAAAGTACGCTCGTCCACGTCACTCGTCTGATGGAGACGGTCGTATTCGAGATTATTGCAGCAGAAATGTTTGAGACAGGCTCCGACGCCACACTCCTGTACGCCTGCAATATATTCTTTTGCAAGTGTTCCCGCAAGATAAAGATCTTCCGAAAAATACTCAAAATTGCGCCCATTAAGGGGATGCCTTTTGATATTTACACCGGGTGCAAGAAGGATATCCACCCCACGTTCGATGCAATCGTCCGCAAGGCACTCTCCGGTTTCTCTTGCATCTGCCTGCTCCATGTATTTGCGAGTATCTGCACGGAGGGATATCCCACGGCAGGGATGGTTTCTTCTTTACTGTCCTCCACAACGCGTACCGTCCTGAGTCCGACAGGTCCGTCCGAGACGAACAGCTCTGTAAGCTTTCCGCCCAGTCCTTCCGTATGCCAACAGTCTTTCCCGCAGATCAGCCGCAGTTTTTCTTCAGCGGTCAATTGTTTTGCTGTAATCATAATGTTATCTCCTTACACGATACAAACTATAACTCGTTTTTTTATTTTTATTACTTGCTCATAAAAAACTTTATTTTGTTTTCTTCTGATACATTCGTTCTGAATCTCACGATGATGACTTCAGAATCGCGTGCGCCGCCTTCCGCCGCAAACGGGAATACTGCTCTATCCCTTGCAAATGTCTTATACTCGATCTCTTCCCCGTTCAAAGTAACGGAAAAAACTTTTTCTTTGCAGATACGATGAAAACGCAAGGTTATTTCACGCTCCGTCACAAAGCGATCTCCCGAAAAGTCGCCTTCCGAATGCTCAAAGCAGATAATGTAGCATTTCTCTTGCTCATCATAACACGCTTTATACGGACTGATACGGTATGCGCCATTCTGATATGCCGTTGTTTCGCCGTCGTCCTCATACAGACTGTCCGCATCAAACGCTTCTTTATCGGGATAATAATCAAATGCCAAGCGATCCCACTTTTGTTCTTTCGTATTTTTCGCATCATACGCAAGCGGAATAAGCGCGCCTAAACGGACAAAAAGAGGCATTTTATCGTAATCGCATTTTTCTGCAAATTGGATACCGCCCTTGCGGATCTTTCCGCTGAATACATCCAGCCATTTCCCCGCAGGCAAATATGACGGATTGACTCCTTCCGCTTCCGCATAATACAGTCCGCAGCAAGCCTCTCCTCCTGCCTGAAAATATCTGACGACAACCTTATGTTCCTCGCCGCCTTTCAGCAAGCACAGCGAGAAGATCCTGACAGAATGCATTGTATCGTCTTTGAAGACCATTTCACCGTCTACATAGACCGTCGCACCGTCGTCGCAGCGCAGAAAAAGATCGACATCTCTTTCAAATTTCACCGTTGTCTCAAACTGTGCGGAAAAGTTATAGGCGGGCACCCCCGAACAAGGCGAATCGCCGTTGAGATCCATATCAAGTTTTAAAAATTCCTTTTCAGCAATCGGATCGCCTTCCCAACGCGTTCCGTCGTAAAACACGCCTTTTGCCTTAGTGCAATACCTGCTTTGTTCAAGGCTGCGCATCCTGTTCCCTGTAACGGGAGCAATCAGGATATTCCTTCCGAGCATATACTCGCCCACGGCATTGAGCGCGCGCTTCTCATGGGGATACTCCCAACCAAGGCCGCGGAAGATAGGTTCTCCCGTTACATATGCCTTATATGCTTCACGGTAGATAACAGGAAGAAGGCGATAGCGCATTTTTATGTATTCTCGCGAAATATTTAGCGTATCTTCGTCATAAAGCCATGGTTCGCGGAAACGACTCACATA
>OLGD01003137.1_pt1 | contig 16428 bp, 14 predicted proteins | sample 1605311 | NCBI WGS metagenome assembly OLGD01 (sample SAMEA3888917, study PRJEB22519) | human gut metagenome | biome: human gut; feature: human-associated habitat; material: faeces | place: Denmark | collected 2010 | reverse complement strand
CGAAGTCCTCGCTCCCGATGACCTCATCGGTGACTTTTGTTTCTTGTTCGCTCATAAAGCCAACTACCTCCTGTATTATACCGCGCGGTGTCGATGCCCCTGCGGTAATTCCAACCTTCGGGAAGGATGTGAATTCAAAATTTTCAAGCTCCGACGGTTCTTCGATGAGATACGTGCGGTCAAGAACCTTTTTTGCCGTTTCGCACAGCTTTGCGGTGTTGGAGCTTTCCCTGCCGCCGATAACGAACATTATGTCCGATTCTCCGGCGAGTTTTCGCGCTTCCTCCTGCCTCTCTTCGGTCACTCTGCATATTGTATCAGAAATCAGCGCGTTTGTACATACCTTTTTCAGATTTTCCTGACATTTTTTCCACTTCAGTGTCTGCTGAGTGGTCTGCGCGACCGCGATCACAGGCGTATCACCGAAATTCAGCGAAAGCGCCTCCTCCGGAGAGGATATAATGACCGCCGGTCCTTCCGCATAGCTGACTATCCCCTCGACCTCCGGATGGTGCGAATCTCCGAATACGATCAGCTGCCTGTCACGGTTCTCCGAGACGATCCTGTGTATCTTCTTGACATACGGGCAGGTCATGTCGCAGACGCGGAACGCGGGATTCTCTGCGGCATACCCGGCAAGCGTCTCTGATATCTCTCTTGACACACCGTGAGTCCGGATGACGACCGTGCACGGGGATCCTTCCGCTGCCGAGGCGGCAACGGATTCAAAGTCGTCCTTTGAAATGACCCTGACGCCTTTGCCCTCAAGCTCCCTGACTATATGCGGGTTGTGGATCAGACTTCCGACTGTGAAGATCCTGCCGTTTTCGGGGGAATCGGCAAGACGGTAAACCTCTTTTACCGCACGTTCCACGCCGAAGCAGAAGCCGGCGCTTGCGGCGACTTTTATCTCCATATCATTCGTCCTTTCCCGCGGCGATTATGCGGGAGAAAACAAGCGATGCACCTGACGCAAAATCTTCTCTTCCCGTCTCGGCACCGGTTATTTCATCGCATGATATCGGTTTACCTACCTTTACCGTGACGCGGCGGAAAAGTCTGACGCGGAAATTCCTTGTCCCGATATATATCGGCAGAACCGGAACACCCGCCCTTGCCGCGATGAGAGCGCAGCCGTTTCTGAACTTCGTCCCGGCGGGATCAACTCCCCTGCACCTTGTACCCTGAGGAAACATTATCACCGATTCGCCGTTTTTCAGAAAATCGACGGTCTTTCTGATTGCCGCAACATCGTTTCCGCCCCTGTCTATCGGATAAGCACCGAGAGCGGTTATCAGCTTTCCGATAACCGGAACCTTCATAAGCTCTTTCTTCGCCATGTACCGCGGATTGTGTTTCAGACAGGCGCCGAGAATGAGCGGGTCGGCTTCGGAAATATGATTTGCGCAGATAAGAAACGTTCCGTCCTCCGGCTCGTTTTCCGCTCCGATAAGCTTCACCCGGAACAGCGCCCGGATAAGCCACGCGAAGCGTCTTTTTGACCTTGAATAGAAGCTCATGCCAGCTTTGCGGCAATTATCGCAAGCGCCGCCGCGACCGTTCCCTCGCGGTCAAGGTCGGAATTGTCGAGTATAACGGCGTCCTCCGCAGGGACAGCCGGAGCGATCTTTCTTGTCGAATCGTTTCTGTCGCGCTGATTCATCTCGTTTTCGACCGCCTCAAGGGTGGTGACGACTCCCTTTTCGGTCAGCTCAAGATAGCGCCTCTTCGCCCTCGCCTTTTCGTTTGCGCAAAGGAATATCTTCACCTGCGCGTCGGGCATTATGACGGTTCCGATATCGCGCCCGTCCATGACCACGTTGTGAGTCCTTGCCATATCCCTCTGGATGCCGAGCAGGAATGCCCTGACCTCCGGAATTGCCGAGACGGAGGAAGCGGCAAGGGATATCTCCGGCTTCCTTATCTCAGTGCTCACATCTGTTCCGTTGAGAAATACGTGCTGTTCACCGTCATCGCCGTAATCAAGCGAGACCGAGACATGAGGAAGCGCGGCATTCACCCCTTCTGCATCGGAGGGAGCTACTCCAGTCTCTGTCATGTAAAGCGCCACCGAGCGGTAAAGCGCTCCGGTATCGACATATATATAGCCGAGACGCTTTGCTATCTGTCTTGCAAGATAGCTTTTTCCCGCTCCGGCGGGTCCGTCAACTGCAATGTTGATCATATGGTCATCCTTTCGGTAATCCGCGGCATGGCGCGGATAATTCTGCATACTTTTATATTATAACACCGCCGGACGGAAAAATCAATCCTTTATTTCACACTTCAGCCGTCGGAATTACCGCCGTTCTTCATGCTCCGCAAAGCCCGGAGCGCGGTTGAAAGTCCTCCGATCCCGTCGATCAGTCCGTATTCCACCGCCTCCCTGCCGTCGATTATCGTTCCGGTGTCGCTTGCAAGCTCATCCGTCTGCATTATCAGCTGTCTCAGCGTCTTTTCGTCGATCCGGGAGTTTCTTACGGTGAATCCTATGATCCTGTCCTGCATCTTCCGCATATATTCAAAGCTCTGCGGCACACCGAGGACAAGACCGTTTATCCTCACGGGATGCAGGGTCATTGTCGCCGACGGAACTATGAACGACTTCTTTGCCGCAACCGCAAGAGGCACGCCTATCGAATGCCCGCCGCCGAGGACGAGCGACACCGTCGGTTTTGTCATGCTTGCGATAAGCTCCGATATCGCAAGCCCCGCCTCAACATCCCCTCCGACGGTGTTGAGGAGTATCAGAAGCCCGTCAACCTCACGGCTGTCCTCTGCCTCGGTAAGTGCCGGAATCATGTGCTCATACTTTGTGACCTTCTGATTCTCCGGAAGCAGGTAATGCCCCTCGACCTGACCGACAACGGTGATGCACCTCAGCCGGAACCCTCCGATGTCTGTGATTTCCGCCGCACCGTCATGCTCCTCCCTGTCGTTTTCCTTCGCTTTTTCTTTCTCATCCATGTGATTTTACCTGTCCTTTCACAAACAATGCCGCAAATGCAGTTACAATAACTGTTTCTGCTGCTTTTTTTGCCGAAACTTCTTTACTTTTTCACTCCGGTATAGTATAATACTTTTTGTTGACTGCTATACCGTCCCGGAATGACCGCTCGGTGCGGCAGAGATCATAAGTTTTTTATTTGACAAGGAGATTTTCAAAATGAAAGTTCTGGTCGAAACCTCGGCAAGACATATCCACCTTACCGAAGAGCATATCGAAGCCCTTTACGGAAAGGGCGCAGCCCTCACAAAGAAGAAGGACCTCAGCCAGCCCGGTCAGTACGCCTGCGAAGAGCGTGCAACCATCGTCGGACCGAAGAAGTCCATTCCGAACGTCATAATCCTCGGACCGGCTCGCCCCGCGTCTCAGGTCGAGGTGTCGTTCACCGATGCCCGCACACTCGGAATCCAGGCTCCCGTCCGCGAGAGCGGCGACCTTGCCGGAACCCCCGGATGTAAGCTGGTCGGCCCCTGCGGAGAGGTTGACCTTGAAACCGGCGTTATCGTCGCAAAGCGCCACATCCACATGACCCCCGAGGACGCAGAGGCGGCAGGCGTAAAGGACAAGGAGATCGTTTCGGTAAAAATCGACTCCGAAAGAAGCGCACTTCTCGGCGACGTCGTTATCAGAGTCAGCCCGAAGTTCGCAACCGCAATGCACATCGACACCGACGAAGCAAACGCAACCTGCGCGTTCGGTCAGTGCTACGGCGAGATCGTGAAGTAATCCGGTAATATGATCAAAGGACTTCCCACGAAGATGTGAGAAGTCCTTTTTATGAAATTCAGACTGTCTGTCCGCCATCTGACTTCTTTTTCCGCAGTGAGCTGCGCATTTCCCAGCGTGAGCTTGCGGACAGGCTGCAGCTTGCCGGTCTTGATATTGACAAAAACGCAATTCAGAGAATCGAGTGCGGTAAAAGATTTGTGACCGACATCGAAATCGTCTGTCTCGCAGGTGTTCTCGGCTGTACGGTCGAAAGTCTTCTGTACGGTAAAAAACAGTTGTGTTAAAACTCATTCCGGGGTATTTAACGACTCCTGTATGCAAATTTTTCGGCAAATATTGCGTGTATTATTTTGTCCTGTTTCACCTGTCAGGACAAAAATTTGTCCTCGTCTCAAACCCCGGTTGACAAGAGCGGCTTTTTATGGTATACTGCGCGCGACCGGGCATACCTGCCGGTACAAACTGACGGAACGAACGGAGAATTTCCATCATGAAAAAAGAATTTACCGAAGGCTATCACAGCGTTTTCTTCCAGCCGGGAGACGCCCCCGTTTTCTGTTACAGAAGCGGGCTTACTGTATATGAAGAGGTCTTCAGCGCCGGAACGCTGAACACCGCCGGCTGGAACGCGTCGGGATATCCGCTGAACGTCCTGACAAACTGCTCGACAAGACTCAATCCCGATGTCTTTCCCGAGCCGAATTCCTTCAGCCTCGAGATCGACGGCGAATACTGCGACCGCAGACTTGAGTACGTCTCTTTCGAAAGCAAAGAGGAAGGAAACGTCACCCACGCGGTTGTCACCCTTCTCTGCCGCAGAAAGAACGCAGAGATCAGGGTTCACACCATACTTGACGGCACACCGATAATCACCCGTTATATCGAGGTGGAAAACAAGTCGGAGAACCTGCTTGCGGTAAACCGCCTCGGCATCATCGGCGGCGGCATAGAGCAGACTCAGCTCCTGCTCGAGCGCGGTCTTGACCCCTCCGAGGTCTACTCTCTCGGATATATGGACAGCGACCTGTGGGCGACCGAGGGCGACTTCTCGTGGCATAAGCTGACCCCCGATATCCACTCGGTAAGCGGCAACTTCAGAAGAAACCGCTTCCGCTACCCGATGTTCATGCTCCGCAACAACATACTCGGCAACATACTCACCGCCCAGCTTGCATGGAGCACCGGTTACAAATTCACATTCGACCTCAACGCACACCGCGAAAAGGGCGATACCTCGCTCTCTTACTGCATGGAGCTTGACGCCTTCCATCCCCTGAACGTCATAAAGCCCGGCGAGACCATGAAGTCCCCGGAGGTTCATATCGGTATGATCTTCGGAGACACCGACGACGCGGTAAACGCAATGAATGCACATATGCGCCGCTCTGTATTTACAGTCCCCGGAACCGCTTCCGCCTGCCTTGTCGGCTCCGGAATGGGTCCCGAGCACGATATGAGCGTAGAGACCACAAAGCAGTATATCGACCAGATGGCAGCGGCAGGAGCCGAGGTGTTCATCATCGATGCCGGCTGGTACTGCCCGCCTGATAAGGAAAACGAGTGGTGGCTCCGCGCAGGAAACTGGAATTACGACCCCGACCGCTATCCGAACGGGATCGAAGAAGTACGCGAGTACGCTCATTCCAAAGGACTTAAGTTCGGTATGTGGATGGAACCCGCGCGCATCGCCGGCGAACAGATCGCAAAGGAACATCCCGACTGGTTCCCGGAGTACATAAAGGGCAACCACCTCTCGTCCGGCTTCCTTGATTTCTCAAATCCCGAGGCGGTGAACTGGGTGGAACAGCAGGTCATCCACGTCATCTCCGACTATAAGCTCGACCTGTTCAGAGTCGACTACAACACCGACAGCAGCGACCTGTTCCATATCAGCGACGAAAGCGGACGAACCGAGTGCCGCGCATACCGCCACGTCATGGGCGTTTACGGTATGTACCGCAGGCTGAAGGAGCGCTTCCCGCACGTCATCTTCGAGAACTGCGCCGGAGGCGGCGGAAGATGCGACGCCGGAATGGTGTCGAATTTCAACCACACATGGGTATCCGACAACCAGCTTGCACCCCGTTCCCTTCTCATCACAAACGGCATGACCCTTGCGATCCCGCCGGAAAAGGTAGACCGCCTTGTCGCCGGAATGGGCTGCCATAAGCGCGCTTCCCTCGATTTCCACATGAGAAACGCAATGTTCGGTCATCTCACCCTCAACGTATTCGGTCCGCGCATGGCTGAAATGAACCCCGATGTGTTCGAGTTCGTCCGTCACAGCACCGACCTGTACAAGAGCTTCATCCGTCCTTATCTTGCAGATGCCCTCATCTATCACCATACCCCCGATAATCAGGAGGTCATTAAACAGGGCTGGTTGGCAATCGAGACAGCCGCTCCCGACGCATCCCGCGCCGCCCTCGGCATCTTCTCGGTAACCGAGTGCGGAGTCACACAGGCAAGAGTATACCCGCGCGGTCTCTCGGCGGAAAAGACCTACCGCGTCACCTTTGACAATACAAGAACGACCGCCACAGTCTCCGGCTTCGAGCTTATCAATAACGGCGTAAACGTAAGAATCACCGGCTCCCTCTCAAGCGAGCTTGTGACCTTCGAAGAAGTCTGATAACCAAAAAACAAAACCGCCTCATTCACGCGATATCATGTCGCCGTGAATGAGGCGGTTTTTAATTGGCTTCCCCTCGGAGGGAAAGGCTAAGTCAGCGCGGCGGAATCGTGCCGCGCGGATCGCAAACAAACATTTTTTGCCCCGAATACAGAAACTTTCTCCGCTGTGCACAACATCTCTGTTGTTTGTCTCACCCGGCTTGCCCGTTCTCCGGGGGGTCTCGGGGGGCGGAGCCGCATTGAGCCCCGGCTTTTGACTTCATCTCTGTTTGCCGGAGCAATACGGGGCTCACTTCGCGGCGGAACCCCCTGAGCGGTCTTTCTTTTTCCCTCTTTTTCTTTCTCCGAGAAAGAAAAAGAGGTTATTGGCGGCGGCGAAGTCGTGAAATCTCTGTCGCAAAAGCAAAACCCGACAATCTGTCAAATCAACTCTTCCTCTTCACCCGGCAAATCACCACATAAGCCGCAATTATCAAAACCGTCGCCCCGACAAGAACAAGATACATCGCCGGAACCGACACACCCTTCCCGGAAAAGTAAATATTGCAGTCAACCGAGTCCCGTATTCCGCTCACGACCTCCGCGGGAAATCCCTGTGCCTCCATCTCGCGGTAAACACCCGCCATTGCATGGTTGCGCAGAAGAGACGTCCCGTAGGTACCGGGAAGCAGCGAAATTATCTTCTGCAAACCCGGAGCAAACTGCGATATCGGCATATAAGCCCCGCAGATGAACCCGTATCCAGAGCTGACAACGGTCCCGACGGCAGAAGCCTGCCCGTTCGTCTTAAGCCCGCAGTTCACGACCGACGAAAGCGCCGTCCCGAAAAGCGAAAGCAGGAACACGTCAAGCAGAAGAAAAAGTACGTCTCCCGCCGACATATACCACCCCGTCGCGGCAATGTACACAAGCCCCGCAGCCGCGGCAACAAAACAGATGATAAGCGTCGATACCGCACTCGACACAAAATATCCGAGCGCAAGCGTCCCGCTCTTTACCGGTGTCATGTCAAGGTCATTACGCGCCCCGCTCACCCTGTCCTGAACCGTAAGCAGATTGGAGCAGAAGGCAACCGTCACGCACGACACCGCAAGAAGCGACGACACAAGCTGACCGCCGACCGTTCCGTTTATAAGAGCGTCGGAAACCGTGACCCCCTCCGGCAGTGCAGAAACAAAGCTGTTCCTGTACACCTTCGCAAGAAAAGTCGAATAAAGCACAAGCAGTATCACAGGTGTTATCAGCGAGGTTAAAAACATCCCCTTGTCCCTGAAAAACAGCTTGCAGTTGCGTTTTACAAGAGCGAACAATTCCTTCATCAGTCGTTTCCTCCGTTCAGCTTCTTTCCGGTCACGGAAAGGAATACATCGTCCATCCTGCCCTTTATTATCTCATAATCCCGGAACAGCTCCGGACGGGAAATTATCAGCTTCGTTGCCGCCTCGGTGTCCGGAACGGATATCCTGACCGCACCGTGCAGCACCGTCACCGGATATCCGAGGTCAGCCGCATCGCTTTCACCCACACCGTAAAGCGTAATGCTGTCGGCAGTATACCGGTTCTTCAGCTCAAGCGGTGTTCCCTCAGCCGCGATTTTTCCGGAATCGATTATCACCGCGTAGTCCGCATCCGCGGCTTCCTCCATATAGTGGGTGGTAAGAAAAACGGTCAGCTTCTCGCTGTCACGCAGACGTCTGACGGCATCCCACAGCATTTTTCTCGTCTGCGGATCAAGCCCGGTCGTCGGCTCGTCAAGGATAAGTATCTCCGGATCGTGCATAAGTGCCCTTGCAATGTCCGCCCGCCTTCTCTGCCCGCCGGACAGCTTTCCGACCGGACGGTTCATTATTCCGTCCATGTCAAGCAGCTCCGAAACGGCGGCAAGACGTTCCTCAAGCCTTTTCCCGGTAATTCCGTAAAGCGCCGCACGGCTCTTCAGATTGTCCTTCACCGTCAGCGCCCTGTCAAGCACCGAATTCTGGAACACAACTCCGATTCTCCGCTTTATCGGCTCCGGATCGCGGTCGATATCGTATCCGCAGACCGAAATATCGCCTCCGTCACGCTTCAGCTGACCGCAGATCATCGAAATTGTCGTGCTCTTCCCCGCGCCGTTCACTCCGAGAAACGCAAAAAGCTCTCCGCGCTCCACCCGGAAGCTCAGCCCGTCAACCGCCTTTATATCGCCGAAGCTCTTCCGCAGGCCGTTTATACGAATTATACTGTCCATAAGATTACCTCCCGTATCAGTCCGGAAATTATTATATCACACTTGTTATATAAAGTCAACAGCGAATTTGAATTCCGTTCAATTTTTTTGCCGCAAACAATAATCCCCGCACTTTTTTTCGCGCAGAGCCTGAAAGTGCGGGGAAATATTCAGTTCAGCAGCTTTGCAAGCCCGGGCGCAATGTCCCTCTTCTCCCATGGAATGTCAAGATCCTCCCTGCCCATGTGACCGTAAGCGGCAAGCTGGGCATATATCGGACGGCGGAGATCGAACCTGTCGATAAGCGCGGCGGGACGCAGGTCAACAAGAGCGCATACCTTATCGGAGATAACATCCTCGTCAACCTTTGCCGTTCCGAAGGTATCGATCCTGACCGAGACCGGCTTGGCAACACCGATGGCATACGCGATCTGAACCTCGCACCTGTCGGCAAGTCCGGCGGCAACGACGTTCTTTGCTATGTACCTCGCGGCATATGCGGCAGTCCTGTCAACCTTCGTCGGGTCCTTACCGGAGAAGGCTCCGCCGCCGTGACGGGAATACCCGCCGTAGGTGTCAACGATTATCTTCCGCCCGGTAAGCCCGGAATCCCCCTGAGGACCCCCGACGACAAACCGCCCGGTGGGATTTACGTATATCTTTGTGTCCCCGTCAAGAAGCTCCGCCGGAACTGTGGTGCCGATCACCTCGCGGATTATATCGGCTCTTATCGTCTCAAGCGATACGTCCGGGTCGTGCTGCGACGAAATAACGACGGTATCGACCCTGACCGGCTTGTCGTCATCGTATTCGACAGTGACCTGAGTCTTTCCGTCGGGACGGAGATAGGAAAGCGTCCCGTTCTTTCTCACCGCAGTCAGCTTTCTTGCAAGCGCATGGGCAAGCGAAATGGGAAGCGGCATAAGCTCCGGAGTCTCGTTGCAGGCATAACCGAACATCATGCCCTGATCGCCGGCACCGATGTCGTAGCCGTCGGTGATACCGCCCTCCTTGGCTTCAAGCGAACGGTCAACACCGAGCGCAATATCCGGCGACTGCTCATGGATGGAGCTGATGACCGCGCAGGTGTCGCAGTCAAAGCCGTATTTTGCCCGGTCATAGCCGATCTCCCTCACCGTCTCGCGGACGACGGACGAGAAATCGACCGCCGCCTTCGTGGTTATCTCTCCCATGATGTATACCACACCCGTGGTAGCCGTCGTTTCGCAGGCAACACGCGACATGGGGTCCTTTTCAAGGAGCTTGTCGAGTATGGAATCCGAGATCTTGTCGCATATCTTGTCGGGATGTCCCTCGGTAACCGATTCTGATGTAAATAACTTTTTCATTTATATATCCTTTTCCGCCGTTTCCGGCTCATTTTTTATCAGTCTTAATTTTTGCCGTAGAATTCGGCAAGCCCGCCCTCCGACGTTTCACGGTAACGGCGGTTTATGTCAAGCCCCGTGCGGTACATCGTCTCAACAACGGTGTCGAACGAGATCTTACGCGTGTTTGTAAGAAAATTGGCAAGCGACAGCGCATTTATAGCCCGCATGGCGGCAACCGCGTTCCTCTCGATACACGGTATCTGCACAAGCCCGCGCACCGGATCGCACGTCAGCCCGAGGTGATGCTCCATCGCCACCTCCGCCGCATATTCCACCTGATCGACCCCCATGCCGTGAAGCTCGGAAAGCGCCGCCGCACACATCGAACAGGCAGACCCGATCTCCGCCTGACAGCCGCATTCCGCACCGGATATCGAGGCATTCTGCTTTATCAGGCTGCCGATAAGCCCGCCGACGGCAAGCGCACGCACCACCTGCTCCCCGGTGAACCCCTTGGTGTCGCACATATAAAGAAGCGCCGCCGGAACCACCCCGCAGGAGCCGCAGGTAGGGGCTGTAACAATGATCCCCGAATCGGCATTCTGCTCGGCAACGGCAAAAGCGTATGCACAGACAATGCGGTTTTCCCGCGTCGCCGCACTTTCGTCGATGTGGCGCTGGTTGTAAAGATACTGCGCCTTCCGCTCAACCCCCAGACCGCCGGGAAGCACCCCGGTTTTCGAAAGCCCCTCCTTCACCGCCGCGCGCATTGTGTGCCATGCGTCGGAAAGAAAGTCCTTTATCCCCCCGCCCTCGCAAAGGAACACATAGTCAGAAAGCCGGATGTTCTCCCGCTTGCATATCTCCGATATCGCCGTGAACGACGACTCCGGATAAACGTCCGGCGGATCGTTCTGCGGATATCCGGGATAGGACACCGCACCCCCGCCGACGCTCACGGCACGAAGACGCCCGATCTCCTTCCCGTCACGGTATGCAGTCATATCAATAGTGTTCGGATGCGGTATGTCCTCTTTTTCCGGGTCGAAAACTATCTCAGACCTGCACGGCAGAAACGCCTTCACCATCGCCGTGTCGGTCCCGTGACCACGCCCGGTCTTGGCAAGCGAGCCGTAAAGCACCGCACGGTAAAGCTCCGCACCGGGGAAACGTTTCTTCATCTCCTCCGCCGCAAACGCCGGACCCATAGTATGACTGCTCGACGGTCCGTAGCCTGTTCTGTATATTTCGCGTATACTCTTCATAACGAAGCCGTGCCTTTCACAATGGATATAAGGTATCAGACAACTGAAAAAGCCCCCGGCAGACCGAGGGCGCAAGGGTGCGGTATGACTCTCATCTGCCTGGATTTGGCACCGTACATCCTTTTACAGACAGGTTGCCGGGCTTCACAGGGCCAGTCCCTCCGCCACTCTTGATAAGATGGAACTATTATATCACATATTCCCCGCGATTTCAATAGGCTGACGGAATTTTTTCTCCGGAAAATCAAAAATGCACACATATGCTGCCCTTTGATGAATTTTTGATATATAAAACGTTGAAATCGAATTTTTATGCAAAAATATCTTGACTTTTATTCATAACGAGTGTATAATTATTCACATCAAAGCAAATACACTTCCGTCGGAGGCAACAATCATGGATAAGAAGAATATAAAAAAAGTCGTACTCGCATATTCCGGAGGGCTTGACACCTCGATAATCATCCCGTGGCTCAAGGAAAATTACAATAACTGCGAGGTCATCGCCGTTTCCGGAAACGTCGGTCAGGCAGACGAGCTTGACGGACTTGAAGAGAAGGCTCTCAAAACCGGCGCATCAAAGCTGTACGTCGAGGACCTCACCGACGATTTCGTCGATAACTACGTCATCCCCACCGTCAAGGCAGGCGCGCTCTACGAGGAATATATGCTCGGCACCTCCTTTGCCCGTCCCGTCATCGCAAAGCGCATCGTCGAGATCGCAAAAGCCGAGGGTGCAGACGCCATCTGCCACGGCTGCACCGGAAAAGGCAACGACCAGGTGCGTTTCGAGCTGGCAATCAAGGCATTCGCCCCCGATATGCCGATAATTGCCCCGTGGCGCGAGTGGAACATAAAGTCCCGTGAAGAGGAGATCGACTACGCCGAGGCTCATAACGTCCCTCTCAAGATAAACCGCGAAACAAACTACTCAAAAGACAAAAACCTGTGGCATCTTTCGCATGAAGGACTTGATCTTGAGGATGCCGGAAACGAGCCTCAGTACGAAAAGCCCGGCTTCCTTGAAATGGGCGTCTCCCCGATGGATGCTCCCGATAAGCCCACATATATCACCCTCGATTTTGAAAAAGGCGTCCCGACCGCCCTCAACGGCGAGAAAATGAGCGCAAAGAACATCGTCCTCGCCCTCAATAAACTCGGCGGCGAGAACGGCATAGGGCTGCTCGATATCGTCGAAAACCGCCTCGTCGGCATGAAGTGCCGCGGCGTCTACGAAACTCCCGGCGGAGCGATCCTCTATTTCGCACATAACTACCTCGAGACCCTCTGCCTCGACAAGATGACCGCCCATAAAAAGCAGGAGCTTTCGGTCACCTTCGCCGAGCTTGTGTATAACGGCCTCTGGTTCTCCCCCCTCCGCGAGGCACTGTCCGCCTTCGTCGATAAGACACAGGAGAACGTCACCGGAAAGGTTAAGATCAAGCTCTATAAGGGCAACATGATCAAAGCCGGCGCATGGAGCGACTATTCCCTCTATTCCGAGGAGATCGCAACCTTCGGCGAGGATCACGTCTACAATCAGGCAGACGCCACCGGCTTCATCAACCTGTTCGGTCTCCCCACAAAGGTTCAGGCACAGGTCAATCAGAAGAACGGAAAGCTGTAATTCAGCAGTAGTCAGGGAACACAGCAGACACGGTCATACCCGCCGCCGTGTTCCCTCCGAATTTTCTTTTTTTCAGAAGTTTTTGAAAGATCAAAGAAAACTTTTTCCAAAAAGTTTTCTTTGCAGGGTCCGGGGCAGCGCCCCGCAATAAAAATCGGAGCAAATTCATGGACAAACTCTGGTCCGGACGTTTTACCGGAACACTCGATAAAGAAGCCGACGACTTCAATTCGTCAATATCGTTCGACAAGAAAATGTACCGCCAGGATATCACCGGCTCGCTTGCCCACGCGGCAATGCTTGAAAAATGCGGCATAATCACCCCGGCGGAGTATGAAAATATCATGGAGGGACTCAGCGCCATCCTCGCCGATATCGAAAGCGGAAAGCTGAAAATCGACCCGGAAGCAGAGGATATCCATATGTTCGTCGAAAGCGAGCTGACAAAGCGCATCGGCGACGACGGAAAGAAGCTCCACACCGCAAGAAGCCGCAACGATCAGGTCGCAGTCGATCCCCGCCTCTACCTCCGCGACGGCGCGGCAGAGGTGAAAACGCTCCTCCGAAAGCTGATAACCGTCCTTAAGGATAAGGCATCCGAAAACAAAAACGTCATAATGCCCGGCTACACCCACCTTCAGCGCGCCCAGCCGATAACCTTCGCACACCATCTGCTTGCCTACTGCATGATGTTTTTGCGCGACACCGGAAGGCTCGACGACGCGGTAAAGCGCATGAACGTCTCCCCGCTCGGCTGCTGCGCCCTTGCAGGAACTACCTACCCGACCGACCGCCTCTTCACCGCGGAAAAGCTGGGCTTCGACGGCATTTCGGAAAACAGCATCGACGGTGTCTCCGACAGGGACTTCTGCGTGGAGCTTCTTTCGGCTTTCTCGCTCATCATGACGCATCTTTCGCGCTTCTCGGAGGAGGTTATCCTCTGGTCGTCATGGGAATTCCGCTTCGTGGAGCTTGACGACTCGTTCACCACCGGTTCAAGCATAATGCCACAGAAAAAGAACCCCGACATGGCGGAGCTTGTCCGCGGAAAGACCGGCCGTGTCTACGGCGACCTCATGGGAACCCTGACAATGCTGAAGGGTCTGCCCCTCGCCTACAACAAGGATATGCAGGAGGACAAGGAGTCGGTATTCGATGCGCTTGAAACGGTCATAAAATGCCTGACCGTCTTCACCCCCATGATAGAAACCATGAAGCCCCTCCCGGAAAATATGTACCGCGCCGCTCAGAAGGGCTTTATCAACGCCACCGACCTTGCCGACTACCTCGTCGGAAAAGGCAGGCCGTTCCGCGCCGCATACAAAACCGTCGGAACGCTTGTCCGCCGCTGCACAGAACTCGGCACCGTCCTCGACGCGCTTCCGATAGAGGAATACCGGGCTGCCGATCCCCTGTTCGACACCGACCTTTACGACGCAATATCGCTTGAAAACTGCGTGAAGCGCCGCAATTCCCTCGGCGGCTGCGGAGACACGTCCTTCGACCGCCAGATAAAATTCATTGAGGATAAACTCGGGAACAAATGATATGAAACACCTGCTGAAGCTGTCCGACTGGAGCGGAGAAGAAATAACCGCCGCGCTTGACCTTGCGGACAGGCTCAAATACGAAAAAAAGCACGGCATCCCTCACCGCCTGCTTGACGGAAAGACTCTCGGGATGATATTCGAAAAATCATCGACAAGAACGCGCGTCTCGTTCGAGGTCGGAATCCATGACCTCGGCGGGAACGGGCTGTTCCTCTCGTCCCGCGACCTGCAGATAGGGCGCGGAGAGCCGGTCGGGGACACCGCAAGAGTGCTCTCCCGCTACATCGACGGCATCATGATACGCACCTACAAGCAGTCAGAGGTCGAGGCCCTTGCGGAGTACGGCTCAATCCCGGTGATAAACGGTCTGACCGACTACTGCCACCCGTGTCAGGTCATGGCTGACCTTATGACCGTCAGGGAGCGCAAAGGCACGCTTGCCGGCAAAAGGCTCTGCTTCATCGGCGACGGCAACAATATGGCAAACTCGCTCATCGTCGGCGGGATAAAAACCGGAATGACAGTCTCTGTCGCCTGCCCGGAAAGCCATCTGCCTGATTCCGCGATCATGAAATGGGCATCGGCAAACGGCGATTTCACCTGCACCCCCGACATAATTAAAGCCGTAAAGGACGCCGATGCCGTCTGTACCGACGTCTGGGCATCAATGGGACAGGAGGACGAAGCCGAGGAGCGCAAAAAGGTCTTTTCCGGCTATCAGATAAACCCCGACATCCTGTCGCACGCAAAAACCGACGCGCTTGTCATGCACTGCCTCCCGGCTCACCGCGGCGAGGAGATAACCGCGGATGTTTTCGAGGCTCACGCAAACGAAATTTTCGACGAGGCGGAAAACCGCCTCCACGCGCAGAAAGCCATCATGGCGATCTGCATGGGATAACAATAAATACCGCACCGCCCCTGCGGTTCCCGGAAACCATGCCTCGCGGCGTGGTTTTTGTTATTCCCGGTGCTTTTTCCGGTACCCCGTCGGAGTCATCCCGGTCTCGCGCCGGAACAGCATGGCAAACTGCGACGAATCGGAAAACCCGCACCGTTCCGCTATACCGGTGCAGGACTCGTCGCTTCCGGAAAGCAGCTTTTCCGCCGCCGATATCCGCGCAGACAGCAGATATTTCGCCGGAGACACACCGTACCGCGCCGCAAAACAGTGCCGGAAATACTCATAGCTGATGTTCAGCTGTGCCGCGACCGACGGAAGCGACAGCTTTTCGTGACAGTTCCCGCGTATGAACTCGGCGGCATATCCGAGATCGCGTTCCCCACTCTGCCCACCGCCGGTCAGCCTGCCGATGAGTATAAGCATCTCCTCCGCTATAAGCCCGGAGAGCCGGTCGTATCCGGGAAGCTGCTCCGCAATCTCCCGCACCGTCCGACGGGCAAGTGAAACAAGCTCCCCGTCTGCATCGCGGAACACACCGGCAGCCGATGCAGGACCACTCCCGGAAAAACCTATGCAGATCACTCTGCCGTCCTCCGCGTGCCTCTCGGAGTGAAACACCCCCTGAGGAATGACCGCAAAGCATCCGGGGAAAAATTCATAGTCCGACTCTCCGATCCTGCCGCACCCACCGCCTTCCGGGTAAAAAACCGCTTCGTAATACCCATGAGCGTGCGGCGCAACACTCAGCCCGGCACACCTCTGCGCCTCCCATGCAGTGATTATCTGAATTTTCATGTCCGCACCTCCTTTTATCGATTTTATCACGAAATCATCCGCGTGTCAATAAAAAACCGGATCATCATAATTATCAGCCGCTTGATTATAGATTTTTTCACCCGGAAATCATATAATGGTCGTATAAGCGGCTTGGTTGCGTATCGCTTTCCGGTGGGATTTTTTATCACGGTTTTTTTCGTTTGTCGTCCGCTGTTTGTTTCCTCTTTGTTCCTTCAAAGCACTGTGTAAAGCATCGCCATCAGCACAGGCCGCACAACACGGACAGGTCAAAGCTCAGATTATTAAACGTCCTGCCGCGAATTATCCTTGGCTTCCCCTCCGAGGGGAAGCTGTCAGCGTCAGCTGACTGATGAGGTGTAGCGCGTCAGCGCGTT
>OLGD01003135.1_pt1 | contig 16434 bp, 25 predicted proteins | sample 1605311 | NCBI WGS metagenome assembly OLGD01 (sample SAMEA3888917, study PRJEB22519) | human gut metagenome | biome: human gut; feature: human-associated habitat; material: faeces | place: Denmark | collected 2010 | reverse complement strand
AATGTAAATTAAGAGTAGGACAAGGCAAAGAAAAATGGGGTGCAGAGCCTAATAAAGAATATTACATATTAGAAATATTAAAGATAGTAGGAGGAGAAGATGAATAGAGATATAAAATTTAGAATATGGAATGATTATGATAAAAAAATGATTCATTGGAATGAATTATTAGAAAAAAACTTAGCTAATATTTTTACAATACCATCATACAATAAAAGGTTAATGCAATACACAGGACTAAAGGATAAAAACGGAAAAGAAATATATGAGCGGAGATATAGTTCAGCAATTCGATATTAAAGAAAATGGAATAATTGAATATAAATATGGACAATTTGGAATTAATTGTTTAGATATGTTTTGGAATATACATCCAACAAAGATTGTTGTTGTACGGCAATATATACGATAATCCAGAGTTATTAGGAGGAGAATAGATATGTGTGAATACTGTGGAAAAATAATAAATAATAAAAAAATATTAGATATAGACAATGAAGAAGAAACGCATATGGAAATTATTAATCAAAAAAAATCTTGGGGATATATGTTATATGTTGAAATAGATGGACTAGACAATGATGGATATAAGCCAAGCCAGTTCTTTCAAATAAACTATTGCCCGATGTGTGGCAGAAAATTGGTAAAGGAGTAACTCGGTATGTTAAAAATAAGAGAACGGAGTAGATTTCAAAGAACTTGAAAAGTTTGGATTTGAGTATAGATAAAATAAAAAATTGCCTTATAATTCAGTTTACGAATGGAATGATATGCTTCAAGTTAAAGGTAGCAATGAACAAATATATATAAAAGCATTTGATAGAAGAGAACTTGTAGTTAATAGTGATTGTGGAATAGCGATGGAAAAATTATACGATTTAATCAAAGCAAATTTAGTAGTAAAGGAGTAAATAAGATATGAAAGTAATAAAAGAGGAGAAGTAATATGAATAAAATTATACATAGAATACTAGATAGATATTACGCAGATAAATTAATTAAAGAAATTATAGATAGCTTTAGATGTATTTATTATTTAGATTTTAAGACAGAGGAAAGTGAAAATAGGATTTGCTTATATGTTAAGAAACCAAAATATAAAAATACTGAATATGAAAAAGTAATACATTTTAGAATTGAAGAAGCAATAATACATTTAATAAGAATTGATGATACAAGAAGAGTTGTAAGAGAACGAATAGAAAAGTATTTAGATAAAGAGTAAAGGAGGAATAGCTTATGGAAGAAGAACAATTTAAAAATTATTATGTATTACCTAAAATCATTTTAGAAATAATGGATTGGTTATGTACTACTAGATTTTATAATAAAACTTTTTTAGAAAGAAAAAAGTTTTATGAAGATGTTAAAGAGAATTGGAAGTTTTGCGATTTTGAAGTATTACATGGAACACTTAAAAATCCTGAAATAATAAAAATAGAATATATAGGAATATTTTTTGAGAGGAGTGATGTATGATGGAAGATATATTAGTAAAACTTGTGTGTTTTATAATAATAACAAGTATATTGTGCTTAATAGGAGTAGGAATATTTTTTCTTAGTAAATGTTTATTTGCAATATATTGCTTTATAGCAATTTACATTGATTTATTGGCAGGAATATATTTTTCAGATAAAGATAATTAGGAGGTACTTTAATTGAAAGAAAAAATAAATAAAAGAAAAACTAAATATAGCATTGAATATTTGGAACTACAGCGTATTGTTAATAAAAAAATACATAATTATATTTCAAAGTTTCATAATTACCCTAAATATATTAAATTACCTTTGTGGATATTTGAATATTTAAAACAAACAATGTGTGTAATAGATCTAAAAAATGGCTATAAAACAACAGAAAAATTTAAATTTTTTAATTTAAAAGTTTGTGAAACTGTTAGTATAGAAAAAGCAGAAGAAATTGAGGTGTTTTAAGTGAAAGAAAATAGTATAAAAGAATTTGAAATAAAATCAGTTGAAAGAATACCTAAACATTTAGAAGAAGGAATAATTTATGTATGCCTAGAATGTCAAGTAGCAGTTCATTTATGTGCTTGTGGCTGTGGAGAAAAAACAGTAACTCCATTAGGAATGAATGGATGGGCTTTAAATTTTAGAGATGGCGAATTAAGTTTAAGCCCAAGCATAGGAAATTTTAATATTCCATGTAAATCACATTATTTTATAATGAATAATAAGGTTAGGTGGTGCTAATATGGAAAATAGTATAGAAGAAACCAAAAAACAATTAGAATTAATATTAAAAGCTCGTAAAGAACAAAAAGAAATAATAGAATGTGCTGGAGGTTGGTGTATAAACTGTGATCCAGATATAAAAGCATTAACGGAAAGTATTGATATTTTAAAAGATTATAAAAGAGTATTAAAAGAAGTGAAAAGATATAAAAATATGTATGAAGCAGAACATCAAATACACTTAGTAAGGAACGAGCAACTAGATAGAAAGCAGAAGGCTATTATAAAATGTAACGAACTGGAAAATGTGAATAAAGAGCTTAAAGAAGAAATCAAAAGCTGGAAAAAATACTCTGATGAACAAGAAGAAAACATTATTGAAAAAAATAATATTATATGTAATTTAGAATTTCAAAGAGAAAAACAACAAAAAGAAATAGAAGAAAAAGACAAGATAATAAATGTAATGGCAGAGTATATTTCAAAAAAAGAAATTCTTGTAGACAAGCATTGTTATGCACTTACTGCAGAAGCAGTAAAACAATGGTTTGAAAAACAAATAAAATAACGGAGGTAAATACATGTGTACTTTAATAGAAACTAGAATATTAAATGCACTAGGAAACAACAAATGCAGTTACGAAAATATGAGCAAATATTTTACAAAAGAAACATTAAGAGTAAATATATGCAGATTACGTAAAAAAGGCTTTAAAATTAAACCTGTAAAAAATTGGGGGTATATAAAGGAGGAAACAGATGGATAAAGGTGTTTTAACACAAATAAGTGCAATGCACATTGAGTTACAGGACCTAAGAAAAAGATTACAGAAACTTGAGGACAAGCCTCAAAATATTGTTGTTGACAGTGTTAGAGGAAGTAGCTCGAATTTTCCTTACACAGAGCACACTTGCAAAATAGAGGGGTTAGAGAAACCTAAATTTCAAAAAGCAAAAAAGAAGTATAGAAAATTAATTAGAAACAAGGAAAGTAAAATTGATAGATTAATAAAACAAGTTGAATATGATCTTAATTATGTTGAAGATAGCGAATTAAGACAAATTATAAGGTACGTTTATTATGATAACAAAAATTATAATCAAGTTGCTCACGCGATGAACGAGAGATTTAGTAAAAATAAATATACAGCAGATTCTATTAGGATGAAAATTAATAGATTTTTTGAAAAAAAATAAAAAAAATTTATATTTGTTCGTTTTGTTCGGTTTAAATGTGCTAAAATTGTATCAAGTCAAAAAGTAAGTAGTTGCTCGAAAGGGCATGCCCAAGACTACAAAATGAAAATTGTGTTGATTATGTTCAGCACAATTTTTGTTTTATTATTAATATTAATGATACTAGGCAATTAATATATGGTTTCATAATGACTTTCTTTCTAAAAATACAAACAAAGAATATCCTAGTCAATTCTTTGTATAAAGGGAAAAACATGAAACAAAAAGGTAGTGCGTTAGCAGAAGATATTGTAAGAGAATATTATACAAAGCTGGCTTTTACAAAGAAACATAAACAAACTCGCAAAAAAGACTGTGATAAATGTAATTTAAAAGTTGCGTGCAAAAGGAAGTGAGAATATGGGGGAAGATGAAAAACGTATTATTGTTGGAGGAAATAGAAAGTATAAAAATGCTGAAGAAATGAAAATTTTAATTGATGAATACTTTGATATATGCAACAAATGGCGAATCCCATATACTGTTTCTGGACTTGCTAGACATCTTGGTTTAAGTAGAAAGACACTTCTTGAATATCAAAAAAAATATGGTCGGAGAATATGCAAATATTATTGAAGAAGCCAAAACAAGAATTGAAGAATTTGTAGAAACTTGTTTATTTAAATCTGGTATAGCAACAGGAGTTATTTTTAATTTGAAAAATAATTTTGGTTGGAATGATAAACAAGAGGTTGAACATACAGGTGATGTTAATGTTAAGTTAGAGGATTTAATATGAAATATACTGCAGATTATTTAATTCAAAAAAGAAAAGATATGTGGAATGAAACACATAGTATTATGAAAGATAAACAATTAAGATTAGCAATAGCTGATGAATTAATAAAAAATGAGGAATTGCGTAATGAAGTAAAAGATTATCCAGAAAATTTAATTGAATTACTTTTTATTGTTGTAGATAAAGATAAAAACTTAATTCCTTTTTTCTTGAATGAAGTACAGACCGACTTTATAAAGAATGTATTAAATAAAGCTAAAATAGATTATATAAATAAAGATATATCAGATATTTCTATATTGATTTTAAAAGGTAGACAGCAGGGATTTACAACAGTTATTACAGCTTACCAGTTGGCTTGTTCTATTACACAAAGAAACTTCGAGGGTTTGACTCTTGCAGATGAATCTGGAAATACTGAAGCTATTTTCCAAAACAAAGCTAAATATGTATATAATCAATTACCAGATATAATTAAACCTACAGAAAAATTTAATAATAAAAGACAAATGTTATTTGAAAAATTGAATAGTAGTTGGTCCGTTGATACTGCAACAAAGAATGTTGGTAGATCTAGGACCATTAATTTTTTTCACGGTTCAGAATGTGCTTTCTGGAGAGATGGAATGTCTGCTATTCTTGCAGGTTTAGGAGAAGCATTAACTAAAAGCTCTATAAAAATATATGAAACAACAGCAAATGGATTTAATGATTATAGAGAAATGTGGAAGTCTGGTGAACATATTAATGTATTTTATGAATGGTGGAGGACTAAAGAATATAGAGTAGATTTTCCAAGTAAACAGACTAAAGATAGTTTTATAGAAAGGCTTGAAACAAGAGATGATTGGATATATGAAAGATTAAGATGGCTAAAGTATGAAAAGAATTTAGAGGATGAACAACTTTGGTGGTACTATTTAAAATACAAAAAAATGCTAGATAAAGAATTAATAAAACAGGAATATCCATGTACTCCAAATGAAGCATTTTTAACAAGCGGAAATTGTATTTTTGATGTTGACAAAATTGTTACAAGAATAGATAAAGCACCTAAACCATTAAAGGTTGGGTATTTTGAGTATGATTATGATGATACTCTTCCTGCTTTTGGTACTTTAAATCCTATAACGAATAGACAATATGATAAATATAAAATTTCAAATATAAAATGGGTTAATGATCCAAATGGATATATTAAGATATATCGTTTACCTAATACTCCAGAAGTAACTGAATATTGTATAGGAGGAGACACTGCAGGAGAAGGAAGCGATTATTTTACAGGCCATGTGTTAGATGCAAAATATGGAATACAAGTTGCTGTTTTAAAACAACAAATGGATTCTGATTTATATTCAAGACAAATGTATTGTTTAGGTATGTATTATAAACAAGCTCTTATGGGTATTGAAAGTAATTTTGATAGTTTTCCTATTAAGGAATTAGTAAGACTTGGTTATCCAAATATGTACATAAGAGAAAGAGAAGATAAATTCTCTGGAATAAAAGAAAAATCTTATGGATTTAGAACTACAAGTGTAACTAGACCTGTTATTATTTCAAATCTAGTTAGAGTTGTAAGAGAAAATGTTGAATTAATTAATGATGTAGATACTTTAAAGGAAATGCTAATGTTTGTAAAAAATGAAAATGGTAGAGCAGAAGCACAGGAGAATGAACATGATGATTTAGTTATGGGCCTTGCTATTGCTTATAGAGTTATGGAACAAGTTGTATTTAGGAATGAACCTATTACAATTGAAAATAGATATGAATTTAAAAGTGATAATAATGATTTCTTTTCTGATAGTGGTGAAGAAATTGAAATTATATAGGAGGAAATATGGATATTATTTATGTTATTATGCTAGTCTTTATGACTGGCTCTTTTTGTGTTATCAGTTTTTTAATAGGTGCAGGAAAAACTAAGGTTAATTTGAATCCAATTGAAGCAGTAAAAGAACACATGGAAATGAAGAAAGAACAAGAAGAATACGAATTAGAACAAAAACAAAATGCAGTTATGATGGAAAATATTAATAATTATTCAGGTTCATCACTTGGACAAATTGATATACCAGAATAGTAGGAGGTAATTATGGATTTAAAAGATGTAAAAGAAACTGAAGCATGGGTATTGTATGTACAAGCACAGGAATATGCAAGAAAAACTAATATTTATGATTCTACTGACCTTAATTTTAGAATGTATAATGGTGATCAATGGAATGGTGTTAAACTAAAAGGAATTGAGCCAGTACAATTGAATTTTATAAAACCAATTATTAATTATAAAATAGGTTCAATAAGTCAAAATCTATGGGCTATTAATTATAGTGCAGAGAATGTTAATAATAGAGAGTTTGCAACTATTGCTAGAAATGCTTGTAAATTATTAAATAAATTAGCTGCGAAAATTTGGGAGAAAACTTATATGGATTACAAAGTAAGACAAATGAGTAAAAATGCAGCAATTAATTCTGAATGCCCTGTTTATATGAATTGGAATGATGAATATAAAATGCCAGATGTAGAAGGATTAAATAAAACAGATATTTATTTTGGAAATGAAAATAATTCTGATATTCAATCTCAACCGTATATTTTAATTAAAAAGAGAATGCCTGTTATTAATGCTAAAGAATTAGCAGAAAAAGAAGGTATAAAAGATAAAGAATTAGATTGTATAATTGGAGATATGGAAACATTTGAGGAAGCAGGCAAAGCAGCAAAAGAAGAAAAAGACAATATGGTTACAGTTGTATGGAAGTTCTGGAAAGAAAATAAAACAGTACATTATTCTATTTCAACAAGATATTGTGAAATTAAAAAAGATGAAGATTCGCAATTAAGATTATATCCTATAGTACACATGATATGGGAAGAAGAACAAGGAAGTGCTAGAGGAGTTGGAGAAATATCAAGAGGTTTAATTGCAAATCAATTAGAAGTTAATAAAACTTTAACTAGAAGAGTTTTAGTTGCAAAAAATACAGCTTATCCACAAAAGGTTGTTAATATAGATAGAGTACAAAATCCATCTGCTTTAAATGAAGTAGGTGGAATTATTAAAGTTACAGGAATTGATGCTCAAAGCGTATCAAACATGTTCGCTAATGTACAACCTGCTCAAATGAGTTCAGATGTTGATAAATTGCAAAATGATTTAATACAAACTACAAGAGAGCTCGCAAGTGCTTCTCAAGCAGCAAGTGGTGATATAGATGCAGAACAAGCATCAGGTAGAGCAATTTTAGCAGTACAACAGGCTTCACAACAACCATTAGTAGAACAGGTTAGTATGCTTAAAAAGACGATTGAGGAGATAGCAAGAATTTGGATAGATATGATTAAAACTTACAACGAAGATGGATTAGTTGTAGAGTATGAAGAATTAGATCCACGAACAGGAGAACCTGTATTACAGGTTGGCAAAGTAGATTCTATAACTTTACAAGAAATTGAAACTTCTGTAAAAATAGATATTACTCCTAAAAGTGCTTACGATAAATATGCACAAGAAAGAAGTATTGAAAATTTATTTGTTAAAGGTATGTTTAGTCCACAAATGCTAGGTCAAACAAAATTTTATTTAGAATGTTTAGATGATGATGCAAATATGCCAAAACAAAAATTATTGGAGCATGTTAATAAGGAATTAGAAAAACAACAAAGAATTGCTGCAATTCAGGCAAAAGGACAACAAATGATACAAGCTCAACAGCAATTTTATAATCAAGATCCAGATGCTCAAGCAACTCAAATTATGAAAGAAAAATTAAAACAGAAATTGATAGAAGATTATAAAGCAAGACAAGCAGGAGGACAAGTGCAGGAAGTTGAACAGGCAATACAGAAAAATGCCTAAAATTCGACAAAAATCGACACACGAGAATTGATTTTAAGACGTTTATATTTTTTAGGAATATGTTTATATTCCTTATTTTTATGTTCCAAAACGTGTTTATGAACTAAAACTGATAATCATGGAAATTATAGTCTACCAGACTTTAAATGAGGTGAAAAAATGGATAATGATGAAGAAGTGTTAGAACAAACTAACGAAACTGAAAATGTAGATACTGTAACTACAGAAGAAAATCAGGGAGAGGTAACCGAAGCCGAAGGAACTAATGAGGGTTCTAAAAAAGAGGAAAATAAACTCGAGATTACACAAGATGAACTAAACAGAATGATTGAAGAACGAGTTAAAAGAGAAAAAAACACATCTAGGAGAAACGAGTCTAACTTAAGACAAGAGTATGAAAACAAAATTGCTAATATTGAGAATATCATAAAGGCTGGTTTTGGAACAAATAACTTGGATGAAGGTTTAGACAGAATAGCTGAGTTATGCAAACAGAAAGGTATTAAGATACCGGATATGATAAACAGCAATTCTCAAAGTGATTTAGAAGTGTTAGCAAATCATTCAGCAAGTGAAATTATAGCTGATGGATATGATGCAGTTGATTCTGAATTGAAAAGACTTGCAGGAAAAGGTGTAGATAAAATGACTACACGAGAAAAGCTTATATTCTCAAAATTAAATGACCAAAAGAAACAAATGGATAATGAAAGAGAATTAGAGGCTATAGGAGTAAAAAGAGAAATACTTGATAGCAAGGAATTTAAAGACTTCGCAGACAAGTTTACTGGAAGCAAATTTTCTATGAAAGAAGTATATGAAATGTATGCTCAAAATAATAAGCCTAAGCCAAAGGCTAAACCAATTGGAAGCATGATTAATAATAATCCTAAACAGCCAAAAGATTTTATATCTGAAGCTGAATATGACAAGATGTCAAAGAAAGAAATTCAGGACAATATGTCTGTTATAAGAAAATCAATGCTTCGATGGTAATAAGAAGGAGTGATTAAATATGGCAGGAAATTTTAAACCTATGTTCTGGTCAAATTATTGTGAAACAGAACTTAAACAAGATTTATTATTAGCAAACTGGTGTGATTACAAATATGAAGGAGAAGTAAAAAAAGGTGCAAGACTTAAAATAGTTGGTGTTGTAAGACCTACAATTCAAACTTATGTACCTGGAAAAGACTTAAATATTGAAAATCTAGGAGATAACTCTCAATATTTAGATATTGATCAATTTAAAGCATTTGCTTTTGAAGTAGATGATGTAGACAGAGCACAATCTAAAGAGGGTTATTTGGAAACACAATTTGATGAAGCTAAAGAAGCTTTAGCAGAAGATTATGATAAATTTGTTGGAACACTTGCAAAAGAAGCTTTAGCATCAATGAAATCATCTTCTACAGATATTTCTGCAGAAGCAGATCCATTTAATACAATAAGAGCAGGACTTGTTAAATTGTATAAAAATGGTGTTACTACAAAAACTGAATTAGCAGCAGACCTAAATCCAGAACACTTAGATGCTTGTAGAGCAAAACTTCAACAATTATTTACAGATAATGTTGAATATATTAAAAGAGGTGCTGTTGGTAAATATAATAACTGCTATTTAAGGATGTCAAATAATTTATATAATGACAACAAAGACGATTGGGAAATGATAAGAACAAAGAAAGCTATGGCTGTAGCAAATGCTGTAGACAAAGTTGAAACTGCAAGAAAAGAAAAAGGATTTGCAGATATTATAAAAGGTTTACATGTTTACGGTGGTAAACTTGTTAGACCAAAAGAGTTATATGTAATATTAGCTCATTAATAAAGAGGTAGAGATACCTCTTTAAATTTTATTTAAAGGAAGGAATGATGATAATGGCAGTAGCAACAGGTAAATTTATAAAAGTATGTAATGAAATAAAAGCTGTAGCAACTGATTTAGTTGCAGTAGATGCTGCAGATGGAATCAAATTTGATTGTAAAAATTATCCAAACGAAAGGGTTATGTTTTTAGTAAAAAATACTGAAGCAAGTAATGCTAAAGATGTAACAGTTGTTAAACCATCTAATGGAGGCTATGCAGCAGCAGATGCTGATATAGTTTTAACTGATTTAGCAGCAGGAGCAGAAGCAGTTATTTGGGTAGAAACAGCAAAATACGCAAATAATGATGGCTCTATTGTTTTAAAAGGCGAAAGTGCTAGTGTTAAAGCAGTAGCTGTAGTGCTTGGTTAATATAAGGCGGTTTTACCGCCTTTTATCGTGTTAAAGAGAAAAATATATTGGTGCAATTCCAATAGACACGTTTTTAGGAGGTTTTATGGATAAGTTAGAAAGTTTAGAAAAGTATGTTATTACACCTAATGTTAATTTTTATGGAGGATATACACATAATGGTAAAGATATTTTATTATGTGATGATACTGATGAGGATCCAGAATATGAGTATAAAATACATATTGTTGATATGATTAAAAACAATGTATTAATTAAGGATATTGAAAAATCTTATAAAATGAGAAATGGAAAGAAAGTTACTCAAAAGGAACATCAGGAGATAGAATTAGATGATGGACAATTATTAATTTATGTAGAAGGTAATGGTTTTATTATAAGTGAATATAAGATGGTAACAATTGATGAAGCAAAGGCAAGGTATGATTTATTGAAAAGTCCTAACAAGGAGGAATAATAATGTATCTAAGAGATTTTAAAAAAGCAACTTTACAATTTATTGAAGAACATGAACCAAGTTCTCTAGTATTAACAAAGGATAAGGATATACAAGATAAAATAAATGCTGTTATAAATAATAAAATGTTTGATATTATGAAATACAAAAAAATTGAAGCTAAAGAAGTAATGGAAGTTTCAGAAAATCAAGAAATAGAATTAAGTGATATAGATTCAAAATGTTATCAGATAAAAAAGATAAAAGGTGTAGAGTATGAGCCTGATGGAAAATATATAACATTTTTGGAAGATGGTACAGCATCTATTTATTATTATAAGTACCCTAAAACAATTAATGATGAAACAGAAGATGATAAATATAAATTTGAATTAGATGATGAGGCTTTAGAAGTAATGAAAATTGGTGTTGCTGCAGCTTTATTAAAAATGGATATTTCAAATAGATTTGGACAAATTTGGGAGGATGAATACCAAAGATTATTACAAACATTAGATTCAAGAAAAACAGCAGGAATAATTACAATAGGAGAGGGAGTTGATGTTTAATGGGTGGTTCAACAGGAGCAGCTGCAGGAGGCTTATTATTAAGAAATTATAATGTTTTTAGAGGTGTAGATTTTACTAATTTTGAAGTAAGTTTATATCGTTCGCCAGATTCTAAAAACATGTGGAAGAATTATAAATCTTTAGGTAAGGGAATAGAAAGCAGACCAGATATAGAAAGCTTTTTGCAACTAACTAATACTATATATGGTCTATTTTTTTATAAAGTAAATCAGGTACAGCATATTATTATACATTGTGGAGTTTCTTTAATAGATTACAATGTAAGTACACATACACAAACAACAATAAAAGCAACAGGAATGAATCCTAGAAAAAGCCAATACTTTATATATCAAAATTTGTTGTATATAAAAGATGGTTTGAATTATTTAGTATATGATGGAACAACATTATCGGACGTTGTGGGATATATACCAACTACTTCAATTTCAAGAAAGCCATCAGGTGGCGGAACTATATTTGAAAATGTAAATTTACTAAGTGATTATAGAAAGAATAGTTTTGTGGCAGATGGAACAAGTAAAACTTTTAAATGTGATGTTGAAACTTTTAGTAGTTCTACGGTAAAAGTATGGGTAAATGATGTTGAAAAAACAACAGGATTTACTGTAAATGCTTCAACAGGTTCGATAACATTTTCTACAGCTCCAACAGCACCATTAACAGATGGACAAGACAATGTAATAATTCAATTTGAAAAAATAGTTTCAGGTTATGCAGATAGAATTAAGAAATGTACCTTATTAGCAACTTTTGATGATAGGGTATTTTTTAGTGGAAATCAAGATTATCCAAATGTTATGTGGCATTGTAGCATTAATGATCCTACTTATGTTGCAGATACAGATTATTATAATGAGGGATTAGATTTAAGTCCTGTAAAAGCATTGGTACCAGGTAATAATGCTTTATGGGTTTTAAAAGAACCATCTCAAGCTAATACAACAGTATTTTACCATACACCAAGTCCAACGTATGTTAATGATATTTTGGTAAATATATATCCTCAAGCACATTCAAGTATAACAATTGGATGCAAAGCTACAGGAATTAATTTTGGAGATGATATAGTATTTTTCAGCGAACGAGGAATGGAAGGAATTGCAGGAGATATAACAACAGAACAATTTTTAGCACATAGAAGTTCTTTGGTAGATGCAAAAATGGTAAATGAATTAAATTATAAAAATATGATATTGCAAGAATGGGAAGGATATTTGCTTGTAATTATAGATAATAAAGTTTATTTAGCAGATAGTAGAGCTTTATTTACTAATTCAAATCATAATGAATATGAGTGGTTTTATTGGGAATTTGAAAAGAAATTTACATGTGCAAATGTGCATGAAGGGGTGTTATATCTATGTTCAGAAATGGTTGATGGAGAATCTAATATATATACTTTAACAAAGACTAATACAGAAATTGAGGCATATTGGACAACTTGTTTTGATGGATGTGGTTATCCACAGATGCAGAAGATAACAAATAAAAGAGGCTGTGTAATAGATATGACAGGAGAAAATCTTAAAGTAGAAGTTAGAACAGACAATGAAGAATTTGAAGAAATTGATGTTTATGAAAACACAAAAAATTATATAGTACCAAGAATTAAAAAGAAAAAATGGAAAGATATACAATTAAAAGTATCTTCACAAGTTCCTTTTGGTTTAGAAAGGATATGTTTAGAAATTTATGTTGGAAGCTATATTAAGAGATAAAGGAGGAAAATATGGCAGGATATACCCAAAATTCTAATGGTGGATATGATGTAAATTATGAAGATGAAAGATTTAAAAATGTAGAGCAAGAGAGAGTACAGAAAGAAGCTAATTTAACAAATACTTATGATAATATGATTAACAATTCAGATTTTAATTATAATAATCAGATTAAAGCGACACAAGACTATGCTAACAAACAAAGTGAAATACAACAGGCTAATACCGATTTTGCAATACAACAAATTGAGCAACAAAAAGAACAGGCTCAAAAAGACTATACTAAAGAACAACAAGGTGCTTACGTTGATTATATGAAGCAAACAAAATCTAATCAGCAAAATATGGCCAATGGTGGCTTAAGTAATACTGGATATAGTGAAAGTTCTGTAGTAAGTATGTATAATGCTTATCAAAATAGAGTTGGAACAGCTAAGGATAGTTTAAATCGTACAATTTTGAATTATAACAATTCTATACAACAGGCAACACTTGCAAATAATGAAGCTTTAGCAGAAATTGCTTTTAATGCTTTACAAACAGAGAATCAGTTAAACCAACAAGCATTTGAATATAAAAATTCATTATTATTGCAAAAAGAAAATGCTCTACAAGCATTAAATGATACATATTATGCTAGATACCAAAATGTTTTATCACAAATTAATAATGAGATAGATCTTCAAATGGAACTAGATAAAATTGACAGGGAGTATGAACAATGGCAAACAGAGTTTGAGGCAGAAAAAGAACAAAGAAGAATAGAAAGAGAACAATGGCAACAAGAATTTAATTTGCAAAAGAGAGAAACAGAAGCAAGTATTGCTGCTACAAATGCACAGGCTGCTAATTATAGAGCACAAGCAAGTGCAAAGATAAAAGAAGCTAATAATCCTTATAAAGATACTCCAACATTAACTTCTACAGGACAAAAATTATTTGATAACATTAAAAAACTACAAGAAAAAACACTAAGTTCTAATGCCTTAATAAAAGGAGTAGCAAAAGTAGCTGTAGGAAATAAAGAAAATATAAGAAAAATGATATTAAAACAATTTGATGCCGGTATTATAGAGAATAGTGATGCGGAAATATTATTTAAAAAATTTAGATTATAGGAGGCAATTTATGTCTTGGGAAGAATATAAAACAAAAAATTCTCAAATTAAAACACAGAATACAACATCTTCTTTAAGTTCTTGGGAAACATATAAAAAGAAAAAAGAACAGGAAAAAAAATTAAATGAAAAAGAATTCTTAATTGAAAGCAATAAAAAGGCAAATATAAATAATGTAGATGGAGAAAAAGTAAGCAATAATTCTACAAATAAAAATGAAGCAATAAAAAATATCAATAGTAATAAACAACTTTCTCCAGAAATGAAAAAAACATTAATCCAATCATTAAATAATGAGCAAACAAATAATATAACAGAAAACAAAACAACAGAATTGAATCAAAAGAATACTGTATTAAAAAATGCAGGTGAATTAATTAAAACTCCTATTAGTGATATTATTGGAGATAATGAATTACATGATATAAAATATTTGGAAAAAGAGTTAGGAACAAGTGATAGTTTTTTTGAAACAAGTGAAGCTTTTAAAGATGGATACCAATTGGGAGATGTTACAAAGACAGTTGGTTCGACAATAGGAGATGTAGGACTACATGCAGTTAAAGGTATTAGTAATTTAGGAGAAGGTATAGGAGATTTAATTGTTTATGGAGAAGCACAAATAGCTGATATGAAAGGAAATACTGAAAAAGCCAATCAATTAAGAGAAAATGCAAAGAAAAATATGGTAGATGAGTGGTTTGAACCTGCAACTAAGGCAGTTAATAAAAATTCTGTTTTAGGAAATAAATCGGATGAACTTGCTGAAGGTTTAGGATATGTGGCAGGAATGACAGCTGTATCTATTGTATCTGGAGGTGCTGGTGCAAAATTAGGTTTATCTTCAGAGGTTGCAGCAACAATAGGCTCAACTGCGACAACATTTTCATCTTCAATGGGAAATGGAATGTCAGAAGCATATCAAAATGGAGCAACAGATGAAGAAGCATTTTGGTATGGAGTAATATCTGGTGCAGGAGAGGCAGGTTCAGAGTTAATGTTTGGTGGTCTTGGTAAAGCTTCAGGTGCTATTGGTTTAACTAAAGGTGTTGGGGAATTTGATGACCAAATTGCTAAATCATTAACTAAAAATATAAAAAATAAAATGGTTAAAACTTTAATTCAAAGTGGTGTTAAAGCAGCAGGTGAAGGTGCTGAAGAAGTTGTATCAGGATTAATTAGTGCAGTTGGTAAAAAAGCTACATATATGAGTGATGAGGATTTACAAAGCATTATAAAAGATGAAAATTTAGCAGAACAATTTTGGATGGGAGCTTTGACTTCTGCAATAGCTCAAGGACCAAGCACAATTAAAAGTGTAAAAAATGGTACAGATTTTATTACAGGATATACTGAAAACGAACAAAAAGTTTATGATACATTAACTGAAAATAAAGCAAATGAAGAAATTACAAAAAAGACAGTTGATAATATGATAAATGAACAAAAAGAAACTTTAGAAAAAGCTTATGGTAGAGAATTAACAGCAGATGAATTAACTGAAATTGAAAATGCTGTAAATGCTGTAAAAGAATCAGGAAAATTAAATACAGAAAATACAAAGCTTTCTAAAAAAGAAAGAGGAGCAATTGAAGAAAATATTAAAGAAGATTTAGAAAATGGAAATTTAAAACTTGAAACAATAAAAGAAATATTAGGTGAAGATGCTAATATTGATAATGATAGCTTTTTACAAAGAAGTGTATATGAAAATGAACAAAAATATTCAAATTATAAAGCAGAATTTACAGGAAATGAAAAAGTTGATAAATTATTACAAAGTGCTGTTGATTCTGGAGTAAATAATACATCTAAAACAAGAAAAATGGTTGATGTTATATCTAAATTAGTAGAAAATACAGATAGACAATATAGATTTGTAAATCAAGAACAATTAAAGAAAATGGGCTATAATGAAAATGCTAATGGATTAACAGATAAAAGTACAGGAGAAATATTATTAAGTGTAAATTCAAATAAACAAATAGAAGCAGTAGTAGGACATGAAACTACACATTTATTCGACAGTAAAGTAAATGGAGAATATACACAAGAATATAAAGATTTGCAAAATTCTGTTACTGAATATTTAAAATCAAATGGTACATATGAAGCAAAAATAAAAGAAATTATGGACACATATACTAAAGCAGGAATAACATTAACTCAAGAACAACTTATGGAAGAAATAACTGCAGATACAATTGGAGATAATTTATTTGGAGAAAATGCAGATGCTTTTATTAATCAATTAACAACTAATAGAAACGTGTTCCAAAAA
>OLGD01003122.1_pt1 | contig 16482 bp, 18 predicted proteins | sample 1605311 | NCBI WGS metagenome assembly OLGD01 (sample SAMEA3888917, study PRJEB22519) | human gut metagenome | biome: human gut; feature: human-associated habitat; material: faeces | place: Denmark | collected 2010 | reverse complement strand
CCCCGCCCCTGCGCGTTTCGGGCGCTTCGCGCCCTGCCGCCGCCCCCCTTGGCCGGGCAACCTGCAAGGCCCCGGGCGGGCGCAAACGCGCTTACGAGAGGGCCAGGGACGCCAGCTGCCAGCCGTCCCCCTGCTCCCGGGTCAGGGTCAGTTGGGCGGCGGCGATCTCCGTTGCCTCCAGTTCTCCCGGCGTCCCCTGGATCAGCTGGCCCCGCAGGAGCAGCTCCTCCCCTTGCAGGCTGGCGGAATCCAGCCGAAACCCATGGGTAAAGGCCTCCGGCGGGTCAAAGGCTTCCCCCTGCCAGCTTTGGAAGCCCGGCCCGCAGTGGCTGGCCAGGGCAAAGAGCTGGGGCAGCAGGGTCTCGTACGCCTCCGCCGTCATCAGGTCCCCCACAAAGTCCGGATATAGCCCGTTGCGGCCAAAGCTGAACTCCAGAGGCGCGGCATTGCTTTCGTCCGCCGCCAGCACCCCGGGCTGCACATATAGGGTATAGCCCTCCTCCGATACGGAAAACCCGTTATATAGATCCAGGCTCTCGCGCACATCCTGGATGGTCAGGTCTCCATAATAGGCCCCGGGATCCATGCTGATGATGTTCCACACCTGCTGGGCCGCCAGGGGCAGGGGATCGTAGACCCCGCTGGCAGCCGCCAGGTTGCATTCCCGGCCCATTTCATCGAACACCAGGGTGGAGATCCGCTGGGCCGCACCGTTTTGATTTTCGTACCACTCGTCCTCATAGAACAGCACGCTGGTAAAGCGGCCCAAAGGCGTTTCCGCCTCGATGCACAGGCTGCTGACCTGGGTGCCGGGCAGGTCGGCCCCCTCGACCCGGTCCGCCAGGGGGAGCCGTTCGGTTTCCACCCGGGCCAAAAGCTCCTGCCGCCAATCCTCAACCGCCGCGTTCATGGCCGCAGCAGCCGCATCCTCCCCGGAAAAGACCGGCAGCGTATAGGTCAGCTTGTAGGCCGCATCCCCTTCGGTCGCTCCCTCCGGATAGTACAGGGTCACGGGCCCTGCCTGGGGGGCCGGGGTATCCGCAGGGGCCGGGGTCAGAGTCACTACCTCCTCTGCGGGAGTGGCGGCCGGCTGGGCGGTGCAGCCGGTAATAAACAGGCACGCCACCAGAAGGGCGGCGGGACGGATGATGGAGCGCATGGAATCCTCCTTTGGGTGAAACAATACGTTGTCCTCATCATAGCATACTTCGCAAGGGTGTACAATCCGATCGCGCGGAAAGGAGGGGATTGCCCATGGAAGAACAAAAAACCGCGATCCGGGAGATCGCCCTATCCTGCCTGCTGGCCATCTGCGGGGATCCGGATGTCCGGGCCGCCGACCGGGTGACAGCAGCCAAGCTGCTGCTGGAGCTGGAGCAGGAACCGGACCAGGGGGACAAGCTCACCGTGGTGATGGAAGGAATCCCGGATAGCTATTTGGTCTGAGGGAGGGCGCAGGGGGGGCGGCGGCGTTTGGCGTGCCCAGGGGCCCTGCGAGCCCCCGGGCCGCCAAACAAAACGTCCATAGGGGCGGAGCCTCCGGCCCCGCCCCTATGGACGTTTCCGGGCGCAAAGCGCCCGCCGCCGCCCCCCCGGTGGGACCCCGGGGAAAGAAGAAACGCCCAGCCCCATGGATGGGGGACTGGGCGGTGAGCGCCTGGAAAGGGGCGTGGTCAGCGGTTGGCGATCATGTCCTTGGTCTTCATCAGACGGGTCAGATTGCCACGCTCGTTCTCGTCCAGCTTCATGGTGATGGTCCGGATCGCCTCGTCGAATTGGGGGATCATCACGTATTCCAGGGCGTTGACCCGGCGGCGGGTCTTTTCGATCTCATCCGCCAGCCGGTTGCAGATTTTTTCCACCTCCGCCAGCTGGATCAGCAGGGGCAGCACCTCAGCAAAGGCCTGCACCGCGCCGTCCAGCTCCGCGCTGGTGGTCATGAAGCCGTAGGGATAATCGAACCCGCCCTGGGTATCCAGCTGGAGCTTGGGCACCTGGATGGACAAGACGTGTTGGGTGTCCACCTGGATGGTAGCGGGCTGGGCGGGATAGCACAGGGCTTCCTCGATGGCCTCGGTGCTCATGGAAGCCCGGGCCAGCACAAACCCCTGCATGGCCTTGGCCAGCTTTTCCTCCACCTCTTGCCGCAGCTCCTTGTTTTTGCGGATGTAGAGGATAAACCGGCGGACCATTTCATCCCGTTTGTCCTTCATGAGCTTATGGCCCCGCACAGCCACCTTCCGTTTCTTCTTCAGATTGGAAAGCTCCATGCGGGTGGGTTTCACTTGCAGGGCTGCCATAGGCTACGCCTCCTCTTTTTTGGGAAGGTATTTATCCAGGTAAACGTCTTTGATACGCTTGAGCTCGCTCCTGGGCAGGATGGAAAGCAGCTCCCAACCGATGTCCAGGGTCTCCTCAATGCTCCGGTTGGTATAGTAGCCCTGGGAGACGTATTTCTCCTCGAAGGCGTCGGCGAACTTGGCGTAGAGCTTATCCACCTCGGACAGGGCGGCGTCGCCCAGGATGACGGCCAATTCCTTGGCGTCCTTGCCCCGGGAATAGGCGGCGAACAGCTGGTTCATGGTGTCCGCGTGATCCTCCCGGGTTTTGCCCTTGCCGATGCCCTTATCCTTCAGACGGGACAGGGAGGGGAGCACGTTGATGGGGGGCGTAATGCCCCGGCGGTGCAGATCCCGGGAAAGGATGATCTGGCCCTCGGTGATGTAGCCGGTCAGGTCGGGGATGGGGTGGGTGATGTCATCCTCGGGCATGGACAGGATGGGGATCATGGTGATGGAACCCGCATTGCCCTTGATCCGGCCGGCCCGCTCATACATGGTAGCAAGGTCGGTGTACAGGTAGCCCGGGTAGCCCCGGCGGCCGGGGACCTCCTTACGGGCGGCGGAGACCTCCCGGAGGGCTTCGGCGTAGTTGGTGATGTCCGTGATGATGACCAGCACGTGCATCCCCAGGTCATAGGCCAGATATTCCGCGGCGGTCAAAGCCATACGGGGGGTAGCGATACGCTCGATGGCCGGGTCGTTGGCCAGGTTGATGAAGGTCACCGTCCGGTCGATGGCGCCGGTGGCCCGGAAGTCGCTGATGAAGAAATCGGCTTCCTCAAAGGTGATGCCCACGGCGGCGAACACCACGGCAAAGCTCTCGTCCGTGCCCCGCACCCGGGCTTGCCGGGCGATCTGGGCGGCCAGGTTGGCGTGGGGCAGGCCGGAGCCGGAGAACACCGGCAGCTTCTGGCCGCGCACCAGGGTATTCAGGCCGTCGATGGCGGAGATGCCGGTCTGGATGAACTCGTTGGGATAGTCCCGGGCCGCCGGGTTGATGGGGGCGCCGTTCATATCCAGCATCTTTTCCGGGATCAGGGCGGGGCCGCCGTCCTTGGGACGGCCCATGCCGTCGAACACGCGGCCCAGCATATCCGGCGCCACCGCCAGCTCGATGGAGCGGCCCAGGAACCGGGCCTTGGAATCGGAAATACGCAGGCCCTGGGAGCCCTCGAACAGCTGCAGCAGAGCTTTATCCCCGTTGATCTCCAGCACGCGGCCCCGGCGCAATTCGCCGTTGGCCTGTTCGATCTCCACCAGCTCGTCGTATTTTACGCCTTCCACCTGCTCCACCAGCATCAGGGGGCCGGCTACTTCTTTTATGGTACGATATTCTTTACGCATCCTCGTTACCTCCCTCGGTCAGTGCGCGGATCTGCTTATCCAGCTCGGCCAACACCGCCTGGTAACGGGCCGGACATTCCTCTTCGGGCACATACTTGAAACGGCCCAGCTCCTCCCGCACGGGCAGGGAAGCCAGCTTGCTGAAGGAGGCGTCCTTTTCCAGGGCGTCCAGGCTCTTTTCGTAGTAAGCCAGGATCAGCCGGAGCATCATGGCCTGCTTGGCGGGAGACGCATAGGTGTCCACCTCATGGAAGGCGTTCTGGTGCAGGTAGTCCTCACGGATGGAACGGGTGGCCTCCAGGGTCAGCCGGTCCTTATAGCTCAGGGCGTCGATGCCCACCAGCCGGACGATTTCCTCCAGCTCGCTCTCCTCCTGAAGCATGGCCATGGCCTTTTGCACCATGGCGGACCATTCGGGATCCACCGCCTTATTGAACCAGGGCTCCAGCCGGTCCAGATACAAAGAATAGCTGGTCAGCCAGTCGATGGCCGGGAAGTGGCGGGCGTAGGCCAGTTTGGAGCTCAGGCCCCAGAACACCTTTACCGTGCGCAGCGTGGCCTGGGACACGGGCTCGGAAATATCGCCGCCCGGCGGGGACACGGCGCCGATGGCGGTGACCGCGCCCTCCTTGCCCTCGCTGCCCAGGGTGATCACCACGCCGGCCCGCTCATAGAACTCGGCAAGGCGGCTGCCCAGGTAAGCGGGGTAGCCTTCTTCGCCGGGCATCTCCTCCAAGCGGCCGCTCATCTCACGAAGGGCCTCCGCCCAACGGGAGGTGGAGTCCGCCATGATGGCCACCTTATAGCCCATATCCCGGAAGTATTCTGCGATGGTGATGCCGGTGTAAATGGAGGCCTCACGGGCTGCCACCGGCATGTCGGAGGTATTGGCGATAAGCACCGTGCGCTTCATCAGGGAAAGGCCGGTGCGGGGGTCCTTCAATTCCGGGAACTCCATGAGCACGTCGGTCATCTCGTTGCCCCGCTCGCCGCAGCCCACGTATACGATGATGTCCGCATCCGCCCACTTGGCCAGCTGGTGCTGCACCACGGTCTTGCCGCTGCCGAAGGGGCCGGGCACCGCGGCCACGCCGCCCTTGGCCACCGGGAACAGGGTATCGATAACCCGCTGGCCGGTGATCATGGGCTCCTTGGGGGCCAGCTTCTGGGCGTAGGGACGGCCCCGGCGCACCGGCCACTTCTGGAGCATGGGCAGCTCCACCTCGCCCTTATCGGTTTTCAGCTTGGCGATGGGGGTCACGATGTTGTATTCCCCCTGGCCGATCCAGGTGAGCTCCCCGGCATAGCCCGGGGGCACCATCACCTTGTGGAGCACCGCCTCGGTCTCCTGCACCGTGCCCAGTACGTCGCCGGCGGTGAGCTGGTCGCCCACTTTGGCCACGGGCTCAAAATTCCACAGCCGGCTGTGGTCCAGCGAGTCCACCACGATGCCGCGGGTGATCCGGTCGCCGGCCTGGGCACGCACCTTATCCAAGGGACGCTGGATACCGTCGTAAATGGATTCGATCAGCCCCGGGGCCAGCTCCACGGACAGGGGCGCGCCGGTGGATTCCACCGGTTCCCCGGGGCCGATGCCGCCGGTCTCCTCATACACCTGAATGGAGGCCCGGTCGCCCCGCAGCTCGATCACCTCGCCGATCAGCTGCTTTTCCGAAACGCGCACCACGTCGAACATCTGCACGTCCGCCATGCCGCTGGCAACGATCAGCGGGCCGGAAACTTTCACTATGGTTCCTTGTACTGCCATCTATTTCTCCTCCGCAAAAAGTATATCCGCGCCAATCGCCTTTTCCACATTGGCCTTGATGTTGGCCATCGCAACGCCGGACGTCCCATGGGAATCCGGAATGGGGATGATGGCGGGGAAGGTTTCGGATTTGTATTGGGCCACCGCCTCCCCACAGGCCGCGAACAAGGGCTCTGTCAGGAAAATGACCTTATATTCCTCCCGGGCCAGCCTGTGGATCAGGCGGCTGGCCTTTTCCGGGTCCGTCTCGTCGAACACCGCCAGGCCCACGGCCTTGGCCAGCAGGACGGAGTCCCGGTCGCCGATGATTGCAAGATCGCCTTTTTTACCAGCCATATAATCCACGCAGCCTTTCTGTGATGATGCTATCCGGCAGCCCGTTCCGCTTCACCGTGATGATCAGCCGGATGCAGGCGGCCTCCTGCTCCCTGGCCAGCAGATAGGCCAGCAAGGGGGCCACGGAATCGTTGTCGAACCGGGCGCCCTGGAACAGGCCCATCAGGTAATCGTCCCGTTCCCGCTCCATGGGGGCGATGCCCTCGCCCTTTTGCAGGCCCTCCAGGCCCTTGAGGATAGCCTGGCGGGCGGGGCCTATGGCCACCAGCCGGCCCAGGGCCTCCACCGGCGCCTCCAGGGCGCCCAATAGGGCGGCGTGGGGGATATCCCCCGGGGGCAGCAGCAGGGCCGCAAACCGGTCCGGGTCCGCCTGCATCTGCCGGGCCCGAAGCAGGGTCAGCACGTTGTCAAAATCCGCCAGGGCCTTGAAGTAATCCCGCGCCTGGGCGGGAAGCTTGCAGGAATAGGCGTGCTGGATATAGGCGCTGTCCAGGGCCGTGGAGATCCGGGCGGGGTCCACCCGCACCTGGAAGCTCTGCTCCAGGGCGTCCAGGGTTTCCTGGAAGGCGGGGGGCAGCTGCTTGTATTCCCCGGCCTCCACCATATGGCTGAGGGCTTCCACGCTGTAAACGCCCCCCCGGAGCAATACAGGGGGTTCCTTGCTGCCTGTGAGCCGGAGCTTGAGCAGCACCTTCAGGTTGTGCACGTCTGCCTTCATAAGGAACAAGTCCGTGACAGCCGGCCGGAAGGAGACCTCCTTCACCAGCTCGTAGGCGGCGGCCAGCTCATTGGCCATCATCTGTTCCGCATCCGCCACGGTGGCATCGGGCAGGCCGCCATACCCCATATCCACCAGCTGGCGCACCGCTTCTTCCGCGTTGCCGTCCAGCATCCGCTGTAGCCGGGCCGGCCCCAGCAGGTTTTTCTCGTGGCAGCGTATGCGACTTACGCCGTAAATGACGCTATCCTGTGGCATAGCAACTACCTCTCTTTATCCGAATAATAGGTCGGCCACCTTGCTCACTTCGGTTTCCCGCAGATCCCGCAGCAGGGCCTCAAAGGAGCAATTCAGCTCGTAGCTGGCCCCCACCAGGAAGAACCCGCCCTGGATCCCCGGCCGGGGATCCCCCAGGGTCAGGGGCGCTTTGCCCGCCTGGCCCAGGGCCTGGTTCACCGCCGGGAGCAGCTGGGCCAGGCCGGCCGCATCCCCCTGGGCGGGGCGGATGCTTTCGCCGCCTTCGGCGTTTTCCAGCAGCAGCTTTTTCAGTAGATCCTTTCGCGCCGCCTCGTCCAGTTGGCACATGGCCGTTAGGGCCTCCGCAAAGGCCGCGTCCACCACTGCCCGCCGCTGGGCCAGGGCCGCCTTGCGGGCGTCCAGGCCCGCGTTGGTGCGGCTGCGCTCCAGCACGTCCGTTCGGGCAGCCATGGCCTTGGCCTCCGCCTCCTGGGCGATGCGGGCGGCTTCCGCCTGGGCCTCCGCCTGGATGGCATCGGCCCGCTCCTTACCCTGGGCCATGATGGCATCCGCTTCCGCCCGGGCGCTGTCCAATATGGAGGACAGCAGCCGTTCGCTGTTTTTTACATCCATAGCCATGCGTGTTTCTCCCTTATCCTACGGGCTGCATTAAAGCTGCACGCCGTTGACCATCAGGAAGGAGAACAGCAGGGCCAGCACGGCATAGGTCTCAACCATGACGGTGAAGATAATGCCCTTACCAGCTTCTTCCGGCCGCTTGCCAACCATCATGATGCCGGCGGAAGCGGCTTTGGCCTGGGCGATGGCGGAGAGCAAGCCGCCAAAGGCGATGGGCAGGGAGGCGAAGAGGAGCTGCATGCCCGCCGCGGCAGATACTACCACGTCGCTGGCCCCCAGCAGGCCCGCCTTCTGGGCAATAACGAAGCCGATGAGCAGGCCGTAAATACCCTGGGTACCGGGCAGGAGCTGGAGCACCAGCACGGAGCCGAACAGATCCGGGTTTTCCGAAATGACGGCGGCGCCCGCCTGGCCTGCCTTGCCAACGCCAATGGCGGAGCCGATGCCGGCGAACATGGCAGCGCATACCGCGCCGATTGCTGCAAGAAGCTGTCCGTTGTTGCTCAGGAATTCGAAGAATGTCATTGTAAGAAACCTCCAGAATTATTTCTTAGTTTGGTAGGATGCGTATGTTTTCCGGCGGGAAGCCGCCGGTTCCCGCTGGGTTAGCGAACCTGTACGTGCTTGGTCTTATAGGACAGGGGCCGGAAAGGCTTGCCGGAACCATCATAAAACTTGCCGAAGAACTCCACATATTGCAGCCTGGCCGTATGGACAAAGCAGCCCAGGGCGCTGATGAGCATCATGAACACATGGAGGAACACCAGCATCACGGCCGTGAGCAAAAAGCCCAGGATCTGCAGGGCCATATTCCCTTGGAAGGCGCTGTAGAGCATCCCGCCCAGGGTGTTGAGCACCAGGCCGATAACGGCGGTGGACAGGCCCAGGGCGAAGATACGGGAATAGGAGAGCACGTCTCCCAGCCAGCTGGTGATGTCGTACAGCTTCCCGGCGCCGCTGATGAACCGGCCCACAGTCCAGCCCTTGGAACGGGCGGAGAACAGGAACACCACCACCGCGCAGAGGATGGCCAGCCACTGGCCCACCGTGCCCAGGGCGGCGGGCAGGTTCAGCATGGGGGCGGCCAGCAGCAGCAGGCCGATGATGATCAGGGGCCAGCACAGGTTATCCACAAAGGCGCCTACCCAATCTCCCTTTTTGATGCACTGCCAGGCGGCGATGAACACCCCGTAGAACATATGCACGATCCCCAGGGCAAAGCATAGGATCAGCATGGAAATGGGGTCGGTGGAGCTGTCGATAAAGGGGAATACGTTCTCCAGGGCGGTGCCTGCAAATACCGTGGGCCAGCTCAAGCCGGCGAAGGTACCTACGAACAGGCCCATGATGATGGTGGAGATACCCCCCTGGAACAACACCAGGGCCAGGTCCCGCATCATGCCCGTAGGCTTGAGCTTCTTCAAAAAGGCAAGGCACCCCAGGCTCAGCACAAGGCCATAGGCGGAATCCGAAAGCATCATGCCGAAAAAGATAAAATAGAAGGGCGCAAACAGGGGCGTAGCGTCCACCGAGTCATAGCCCGGCAGGGAATACAGGTTGGTGACCGCCTCATAGGGGGCCACCAGGGGCTTGTTTTTGAGCACCGTGGGAGGCGTCTCGTCCTCCGCGGGGTCCCTTAGGTCCAGATAATAGACCTCCGTCACCTGGTCCAGGGCCTTTTGGATATCCTCCACCTGGTCCGAACGAACCCAGCCCTCCAGGATAAAGGTGGCGTCCGTGGTGGCCAGCAGGGTGCGCCCCACCTCCAGCTCCCGCTGGATGATGGCCGCATCCTGGCCCCGGAGCAGGGCGTCCCGCTCCTTGCCCAGCGCTGCCAGCGCCTGCTGATGGGCCTCCCCCTGGGCAATCAGGCCGGCGATCTCCTGCTGAAGGGCCGCCAGGTTCTCCTGCACCGTGCCCTGTACGGGCGGGAAGGCGTACTCCTTGAAGCGCAGCTCCTTTGCAAGGCCGCTCACCTGGGCATAGTCCCCCTCCAGGCAGGCGATCAGCACGGCGGCTTCCTTTTCGCCGCCGCACACCTCCACCACAGCCCCTGCTTCCTCCAGGGCGGGGATCTGCTCCTTTTGCAGGAACCCGGTCATATACCGGATCCCCGCCCGGGGATGGATGTCCTCCACCCGGCACTGGAGCCCCTCCCAGGGCTGGAGCTGGGCCGCCAGGGCCCGGCGCTTATCCGCCTCCGCCTGGCAGGCGGACACGGCCCGTTCCAATTCCTCCACCTGGTCGCAAAGGCCCAGGGCGCCCTCCAGCCCGTCCGCCAGCTCCTGGACCGTGGCCTGGGGCTTGGGGCCCAGCCCCTGCTTGGGTGCAAAGGGCCGAAGGGCCAGCTGGGCGCTGTTGAGCCGCTGGACCCGGCTTTCCAGCTGGGCCACCCGCTCGCTCTCCCGGCCTTCCTCCGGGGGCAGGATCTGCACCGCCTCCATGGCCTGCAAGGCCGATAGCAGCGCCGCCTCGTCCCCCTTGAGGCCGATGAGGGTAAGCCGTTTCATGGGTACGATCATGCTTTCACCCTTTCCAGAATATAGGCTACCGCCTGGGGCAGGGCCTCCCGGGCACGTTGGCTGGAAGCCGCCGCCTTGGCCGCCTCTTGGTCACATATCTCTTGGGCGATATGCTTGCCCTCCTCCTCGGCCTCGGCAATGGCGGCCGCCACCTGGTTCCGGCCCGCCTCTTGGGCCGCCTGGATCTGCGCCTGGGCGTCTTGCCGGGCTGCGGCTTCCATTTCTTTGGCTTGCCGCTCCGCGTCTTTTTTCAAGGATAAAGCTTCTGCCTCCGCTTGGGAGACCATGTCGATAATGGATGGCAACTCCCTTACCTCCCTTTTATAAAATTGAATGCCTTCGATCTGGTTGGATGGCGGACGCCGCGAGAAGAGAATGGCGCCCGATGCCAAAAATATAGAAACCCAACACGATATGGGGTTATTCTATCATTGTACCCCCTATAGAGAGAAAGGGCAATACATGGCTGACGAACTTCGTTATAAAATTATCATATAATCCGCTGAAAAAATTTTTGGTCGCCGGGCCCAAAAGCAGGGGCCTTCCCCGGGCTTGGCCGGGGAAGGCAACGGCGCGTTACTGGTTATTTGGTGCCGAACAGCCGGTCTCCCGCGTCCCCCAGGCCGGGGACGATATAGCCGTGGTCATTGAGGCATTCATCTATCGACGCCACAAAGATATCCACGTCCGGATGGGCCTTTTGCACCACTTCGATGCCCTCGGGGGCGGCGATGAGGCACACCAGCTTGATGTTCTTGCAGCCCGCCCGCTTCACCACGTTGATGCCTTCCACCGCGGAACCGCCGGTCGCCAGCATGGGGTCCACGATGAGCATGTCCCGCTCGCTGGCGTCGGCGGGGAGCTTGCAGTAATAGTCCACCGGCTGCAAGGTGTTCGGATCCCGGTACATGCCGATATGGCCCACCTTGGCGGCGGGCACCAGGCTCATCATGCCTTCCACCATCCCAAGGCCCGCCCGCAAAATGGGGACGATGCCCAGCTTTTTCCCGGCCAGCACATAGCACTTGGCGTCGGCTACAGGGGTATGGACCGTGGTCTCCTCCAGGGGCAGGTCCCGGGTAGCCTCATAGGTGAGGAGCATGGCCAGCTCGCTGACCAGCTCCCGAAACTCCTTGGAGCCGGTTTCGGTATCCCGCAGGTAAGAGAGCTTGTGCTGGACCAACGGATGATCGATGACGGTGACGTTTCCCATTATTGATGAAATCTCCTTTCGGTTATTCATGGAAATGCAGGGCGCAAAGCCCCTGGTAAAACAAAAGCCAAATGCAACGGGGGCGTCCGGGGCTTGTCCCGGGGCCGGCGTCTCTTTGGCCAAGGCGCCGGCAGGGGGGGAAGCCCTTAGCGGTTCGCCTCATATTGTGCGATTTTATCGATGCGGGTCTTGTGCCTGCCCCCGGAAAATTCCGTGGAGAGGAACACCCGTACAATGTCCTTGGCTAGCTCGATGCCGATAATGCGGCCGCCCATGGCCAACATGTTGGCGTCGTTATGCTCCCGGGTGAGCCGGGCCATCAGCGGGTCGGTGCACAGGGCGCAGCGGATGCCGGGCACCTTGTTGGCGGAAATGGAAATGCCGATTCCCGTGCCGCAGATCACCACCCCCCGGTCCGCCTGGCCCCCGGCTACCGCCTGGGCGCAGGGAATGCCGTAATCCGGATAATCCACGCTCTCCGGGCCGTGGCAACCAAGATCCATTACCTGGTGCCCCAGGGATTCCATATAGGGGATCAATTCCTGCTTGTACGCGTAGCCGCCGTGATCGCTGGCGATGGCGATTTTCATGGGACGTCACTCCTTTCCGTTTCCGCCGGGGCGGACAGGGTTGGTAACAGGGCCTGGATGGCTTGCGCCAGCTGCTCTGATACAAAATCATAGGTGCGTTGGGATCCGCCATAAGGGTCGCTTATATCATATGCTGCCAACCGCCTTGCGTTGGCCTGGGGAAAGCGGTCCAAAAGGGCGTCCAGGTGGGCCTGGGTCATGCATAAAACCAGATCCGCATCCTGCACCATGGCACCGGTCAGGGGCCGGGCCCGGTGGCGGGAGCCGTCCATGGAGCGCTTGGCCAGGGCGGCGAGGGCGCCCTGGCTCATGGGGGCGTCCGCGGCATAGAGGCCGGCGGAGGCGGCCCGCCAGGCCAGCCCCTGCCGGGCGGCGGCCTGGTTAAACAGGTATTCCGCCATGGGGCTGCGGCAGGTATTGCCTGTACACACAAAAAGAACCTGCTGCATCATGCTTCCTCCAACCATTGGAATCCAGCGGCCCGAAGCAGGCGGTTCATATAGGCGAGGCCCATCTCCTGCTGGGGGAGGGCTTCGCACAGGACCAGATCCACATCGTCCCCATACTGGCGCAGGGCTGAGAACAGGCTGGCGCACAGGGTGGCGGGATCCTCCCTGTCGCCTATTATAACATACTTGCGCTGCCGATAAAAGGCTTGGGTCTGCCTGGTAGCAAAAATCATGCAGGTTTTTCCTTCCAGGCTTGCAATATCGTAGGCGGTGCAGATGTTTTCCGCGGCCTGGCGGGGGCTTCCGCCGGCGATGCGCACCTGGGCGTTGGGTGCGTAATGCTTATACTTCATGCCCGGGGAGGGGGCGGCGCCATCCCCCTTTAGGGGGGCGAGCACGGCGCTGGAAACCTGGACGCTGCCCATGACCGCCTCCAGCATTTCCCGGGTGACCCCGCCGGGCCGCAGGATGGTGGGCGTCCCGCACAGGGAGAGCACCGTGGATTCCAAGCCCACCCGGCAGGGGCCGCCATCCAGGATCAGGTCGATGCGGCCCTCCAGGTCCGCCTTCACGTGCTGGGCGGTGGTGGGGCTGGGCCGGCCGGACAAATTGGCGCTGGGGGCGGCGATGGGCACCCCGGCGGCCCGGATCAGGGCCAGGGCGGTTTTGTGGTCCGGCATACGCACCGCCACGGTGGGCAGCCCGGCGGCCACCTGGTCCGGCACCAGGCTGCTCCGGTTGAAGATCAGGGTCAGGGGCCCGGGCCAAAAGGCGTCCATCAACAGCCGGGCCTCCTCAGGCACCCGGGTCCATAGGTCCTTCACGTCGCTTTTTTTGGCCACATGGAGGATCAGGGGGTTGTCCGAAGGCCGGCCCTTGGCCCGGAAGATGCCCTCTACCGCCGCCGGGTCCAGGCCGTTGGCCCCCAGGCCGTACACGGTTTCCGTGGGAAAGGCCACCAGCCCCCCCGACCGGATAATGGAACCTGCCAGGCGCACCCCGTTTTCCTTTTGGGAGGTGGCGTTAAAAAACTGGGTCTGCATACTGGGACTACTTCCCTTCTCCGTCCCCGGAAAGCTGGGCCGCCCGGTCCGCGATGATCAGGGCGTCGATCACCTCGTCCATGTCCCCGTCCAAGAAGGACTCCAGCCGGTACATGGTCAGGTTGATCCGGTGGTCGGTGACCCGGCCCTGGGGGAAGTTGTAGGTGCGGATCCGCTCGCTCCGGTCCCCGCTGCCCACCATGGATTTCCGGGCGCCCGCTTCCTTGGCGTCCTTCTCGGATTGATAAAGCTCCAACAGCCGGCTTTTGAGCACCCGCATGGCCTTTTCCTTGTTCTTCAGCTGGCTGCGCTCGTCCTGGCACTGAACCACCAGGCCCGTGGGCAGATGGGTGATCCGTATGGCGCTTTCGGTCTTATTGACATGCTGGCCCCCGGCCCCGCCGCTGCGGTAGGTGTCGATCTGCAGGTCCTTGGGATCGATCTGCACCTCCACGTCCTCAGCCTCGGGCAGCACCGCCACCGTGGCCGCGCTGGTGTGGATGCGGCCCTGGGACTCGGTTTCCGGTACCCGCTGCACCCGGTGCACCCCGCTCTCGTATTTCATGCGGGAATAGGCCCCCCGGCCGGATAGGGACAGCACCACTTCCTTCACGCCCCCCATCTCGGTGAGGTTTTCGTTGAGCAGCTCCCCCTTGAAGCCGTGGCGCTCCGCATACCGCTGGTACATGCGCAGCAGGTCCGCCCCAAATAGCGCCGCCTCGTCCCCGCCGGTGCCCGCCCGGATCTCGATGATCACGTTCTTGTCGTCGTTGGGGTCCTTGGGCAGGAGCATGATCTTCAATTGCTCGGTAAGGGCCTCGGCCTTCTGGCTCAGCTCGCTCAGCTCCCCGTGCACCAGCTCCCGCATTTCCCCATCCAGATGCTCTGTGAGCATTTCCTTGCAATCCTCGGCAGCCTGGACCGCCTTGGTATATTCGTCGAACACCGTTACGATCTCCTCCAGCTGGGCGTGCTCCTTCACCATGTCCCGCCAGGCCGCCTGGTCCGCCATGGCTTCCGGCCGGCTCAGGGTATGGGTGAGCTCCTCGTAACGGGCTTTGATTCCTTGCAGCTTGTTCAGCATGGGTCCTCCTCATGTTCCAGCAAAATCACGCGGTCGTGGCCGCAAACATCCTTCACGGCGGTCCCGCCCCCAAACAGGGCCTGTACCGCCGGGAATTGCCCGGCCCCCAATTCCAAGGCCAACAGCCCCCTGGGGGCGAGACGGGCCCTGTATCCTTGGGCGATGCGCCGGTAAAAGGCCAAGCCGTCCGGCCCCCCGTCCAGGGCCAGCCGGGGCTCGTAGCCCACCTCCCGCTGCAGGCAGGGGATGTCCCCGGCAGGGATATAGGGGGGATTGGCGCAGATCACCCCAAAGGTTTCCCCCTGGGGCAGGGCGGCAAACAGGTCCCCCTGGAAAAACCGGGCTTCCACCTGGTTCATCCGGGCGTTCCGCTGGGCCAGGGCCAGGCATTGGGGGCTGATATCCGTCAGGGTGGGCAGAAAGCCCCCCAGCTTCCCCAGGCTCAGGCCGATGCATCCGGTGCCGCAGCAAAGGTCCAGCAGCTTTACGCCCCGGCCCTTGGGCCGGCGGGCCAGCACCGCCTCGCATAGGGTCTCCGTATCCGGCCGGGGGATCAGGGCCTCCGGCCCCACGTAAAAGGGCAGGCCCATGAATTCCCACTGCCCCAGGATGTATTGCAGGGGCTCCCCTGCAAGCCGCCGCCCCAGCAGTCCCCTATATGCCGCTTCCTGGACTGGGGACAGGGAAGCGTCCAGGGCCAGGGGCAGGCGCGCCAACCCCATCCCATGGGCCAACAGCTGCCGGGCCTCAAACCGGGCGCTGTCCCCGCAGCCGGCTTCCAGGGCCGCTGTCCCCATGGCCAGGGCTTGCGACAGGGTCACTCCGCCGCCTCCCGGGCCGGGCCGTCCGCCTCCGAAGGCGCCGCCTCTTGGGCCGCTTCTTCAGGGGCAGGCGCTTCCTCCTGGGCGGCTTGGGCTTCCCGGGCGGCCTTTTCAGCCCGGTTTTCCTTTACCGCGGCCAGGGCTTCCTCCTCCGGCAGCATGGCCAGATGGAAGGCCGCAATGGCCACCTCCAGCATATCCCGGGTGGGCTCCTTGGTGGTGATGTATTGCAGCGCCATGCCCGGCGCACGGATGATCCGGGTCAGCAGGTTGTCATACTTGGCGGCAAAACGCAGCAGCTCATAGCTCAACCCCGCCACCAGGGGCAAAAACAGCAGCCGGCTCAACAGCCGCAGCCAGAAGTTAGCGTTCCAGCCCACCGCCGCGAAAAACAGGATGGACACCGCCATAACCAAAAACAGGTAATTGGTGCCGCACCGGGGGTGCAGGCGGGTATAGTGCATGGCGTTTTCAGGGGTCAGCTCCGCCTCCGCCTCATAGCAGGCGATGGTCTTATGCTCCGCGCCGTGGTACATGAAGATCCGGCGTACATCCTTCACGCTGGCGCAAAAGAGGATATAGCCGATGAAGATCAGCAGCCGCACCAGCCCTTCGGTGAGGCTTTTGCCCAGATCGCTCCCGGGCAGCAGGGAGAAGATGCCGGAGCTAATCAGCTGGGGCAGCAGGAAAAACAGCCCCACCGACAGCACGACAGCCAAAATCACCGCCAGGGCGATGATCACCTTTTCCAAAGATTTCCCCAGCTTTTCCGCCAACCATTTTTCAAACTTGGAGGGTTCCTCCTCTATGGATTCGCCAGCCAGCTCCGCCGAACGGGTCAGGGTGCCCATGCCCTCGCTGATGGCTTCCACAAAGGCCACCACCCCCCGCACGATGGGCAACCCTAAAAAGGTGCCCTTTTTTGCCCTGCTGGTAAAGGGCCGATACTCCAGGGCAATGTTGCCATCCGGCTCCCGCACCGCCATGGCGATGCCGGTGGGGGATTTCATCATCACGCCTTCCATGACGGCCTGGCCGCCAACGGTACATTTTTTCATATTGGTTCGTCGTTCCTTTCCGGCCCGGTGGACATGCGCCTACCAAACCATTCTATATTATAGCATAGAAGCCCCCCTGGTGTATGCCCAGAAATGTGAAAATGTATGGGGATACGGCCTTTGTGTCAATACTATTGGCGAGGTGATAACTGCATGGAAGGATCAAACAAAAATACATTCGCCAATTGGAAGGAAACGGCCCGGCGCTTTTTGCGGGAAAAGGGCCTGTATGTAGCCGCCCTAGCCGGCCTGGCGGCAGCGGGAGGCGGGCTGTGGCTGGCCAATGCCCCCGCCAAGGAGCAAACCCCCGCCCCCACC
>OLGD01003116.1_pt1 | contig 16518 bp, 16 predicted proteins | sample 1605311 | NCBI WGS metagenome assembly OLGD01 (sample SAMEA3888917, study PRJEB22519) | human gut metagenome | biome: human gut; feature: human-associated habitat; material: faeces | place: Denmark | collected 2010 | reverse complement strand
CCCCACCGCGCGCGTGAGCGAAGCGACGCCCGCGCGGCCAAAGCGCGCCGCGTCCGTCTGCGCGCTGCGCAGCGACGGCACATCCGGCACGTCCAGCTGCCGCAGCGCAAGCGCGGTCAGCGGCGAGTCCGCCGCGCCCGCGTCATACTGCCGCGTGATCTCGCCCAGGCACAGCAGGCCGATGTGATAGCCGCTGCCCTCGTCCCCAAACAGCGGCCCCCAGCCCCCGGCACGCGCCGCCGTGCCCGTGCGAGCCCGCCCCAGGCAAAACGAGCCGGTGCCGCTGAGCACGACGATGCCCGCCGTCCCTCCGAGCGCGCCGTAAAACGCGCTCTCCGCGTCGCCCTGCAGGGCGATGCCGCGCACGCCGAGCTCCGCTTCCACGAGCGGCAACGCCGCGCGAAAGCCGGGGATGAACAGCGCGATGCGCCGCAGGTCCTCCGGTTTGGCGCCCGCGCGCTGCAAACAGCGCCGCACCCCCTCGCACACGACGGCGGCCGCCGCCTCCACGGGACAAAAGAGCGCGTTGGTCCCCGCGCCCCGCCAGCAGGCGAGCACGGTCCCCCGCGCGTCAAACAGCAGAAAATCGGTCTTGGTGCCGCCCCCGTCGCAGACCAGGTACATCGTATCCGTCCTCCGTCGCCAGCGCGCCCGCCGGCCGCATGCGGCGACCGGTGCGCGGCGCTGCAATCTCTCCCCCGCGGGCGCGAACCCACGCCCGGCGCCGCCGCCCGGTCAGCGCAGCGCGCGGATGCGCGTGCGATACTGTTCGATCGCGGCGCGGTTGAACTCGTCCCCGCCCGGCAGGTTGGCGCTGCGCAGCACCGGCGGGATCTCGCCCTGTTCCAGGAACAGGTTTTCAATCTTCAGCACGATGCGCTGCGCAATAAACAGGCTCGCGAACGTGGATGCGCCCCCGGTCGCCTGCTCCGTGCCGGGAATGGTGAACACGCCGTCCCCCCGCGGCGCGTGGTTGTCGATCACGATGTCGCACACCTCAAACAGGTGCTTGCCGGTGGCACAGCGGGACAGCAGCGTTTCAGAAACTTTTTTGGATGTGACGCCCACCACCGTCAGCCCCCGCTCCTTTGCATAGAGCGCGGCCTCGATGGTCACGGTATTGATGCCCGAATTGGACGCTATCAGGATTGTATCACGCGCCTCCAGCCCTGCGCTACCCAGAATTTCGGCCGCCTTGCCCGGCATGCGCTCCATGGCCGTGCTTCTCAGGGCGCCGGTATGCAGCATCAGCTCCTCGGAGAGGATCGGGTTCACGGGGATCAGGCCCCCGCTTCGATAGAACATCTCCTCGACGATCATGTGCGAGTGGCCCGTGGAAAACACGTGCAGCAGCCCCCCGTTCCGGATCGAGGCAAAGGCCGCCTGCGCCGCCGCCTCCAGCTGCTCCGCCTCCTCGCGCTCGATCGCGCTCAGCATGGCGTACAGCCTGTCCAGATAGCTGCCGTCCGGTAAAAGTGCATGTCCCATTCCGTTTTCCTCCCCCTGGCTTTGGCAGGCGGCGCGGCGCCCGCTCTGCGGGCGTCGCCGCCCTGCCCGCCCTTTTGAAGAGGGGCGGCGGTACGCCGCCCCCTGGTCGCTATGGCTTGTCGCCGTGGTTTGTCGCTGCCGCCGGGCACCGCATCAGGCGCCGAGGATGGCGGCCGCCTGCTCGTCCACGCTCTTGGCCATCTCTTCCGGCGTGGTCTGGCCGGCCCACAGCATCTCGCACTCCTTCTGGAACAGCGTCTGGAAGGCAGAGCCGTTGATGTTCGTCGGGAACGGCACGGCCGTCTCCAGCGCGTCCACAAAGTACTTGTTGTACGGCGTGGCCGCCTCAAACGCGGTCGTGTCGACCATCGTCGTAGCCGGCAGGCCGTAGTTCATGTCGAGCGCGATCTGCTGGCCCTCCTTGCCGGAGAGGAACTCGACCACGCGCCAGGACAGCTCGGGGTTCTTCGCCGTCTTCGGGATGACCCAGGTGTTGACGAACGAGGACGTCTTGCTCACGCCGTCGATGTAGGGCATCGGCAGCACCGTGTACTCCGTGCCGTTGGCGTCAAACGTGGACGCGGTGGACAGGGCGCCGATCTGCATGGCGACCTTGTTGGCCATGAACGCCGAGAACTCGTTGTCGCCAAACTGGGCGGCCTCCGCGGCGGACGGGCACACCTGGTAGGTGTTGTACAGGTCGTACATGAACTGCAATCCGCGCATCGTGTTCTCGTCGGTAGAGAGCACGCTGGACTTGCCGTCCTCGGAATACAGCGCGCCGCCGAACGCCGCGATGAAGGCGAACGTCTGGTCGGTGTAGTTGGCCCAGTAGTAGCCCCACTGCTCATCGGCGCCCGCGCCGCCGGTCAGCTGCTGCGCCACTTCCACAAACTCCTCCACCGTCCAGGTGTCGGCCGGGATCTCAATGCCCGCGTCCGCGAACATCTTCGTGTTCAGGTACATGACCTTCGGCGTCACGTCGCGCGCCGCCGCATACAGCGTGCCGTTCACCGTCAGCGCGTTCTTGACCACCGGGTACAGCGCGTCGAGATACTCCTGGCTCGCCAGCTCATCGAGCGGGTAGAGCATGTCGTTGAGCGCGTAGCGCGGCACCTGGTCCATCGCCAGCATCATGACGTCCGGGATCTCGCCCGCCGCCAGCTTGGTCACCATCGTGTCGGCATACTTGCTCGGGATGGTCACGAACTCCAGCTCGATGTCCTGGTTCGCCTCTTCAAACTCGGTCTCCATCATCTGCAGGTGCTCGAACTTCGTCACGTCCCACCAGGTGTAGACCGTGAGTACCGTGGGCTCGGCTGCGGGCTCCTGCGCATCCGGCTCGGTCGCCGGGGCCTGGGTCGCCCCGGCGGACGGGTCCTGGTCTTGCACCGGCTCGGCCGGCGTGCAGGCCACGACCGCCAGGACCATGGCGAGGGCGAGGATCAACGCGAGAACTTTTTTCACTTTACTTTCCCTCCTGTTGTTTGTTTATTTGGCATATCCCGGCGCTTGGCGCGCCGTTTGCTCCCACTGTCACTTGCCGCCGAACCCCGTGTTCATCGTGGAGGCGACAAACTGCCGCTGGAACGCGAAGAACACGATGAGGATCGGCACGATGCTGATCGTGGCGCCCGCCAGCAGCACCGCCCAGTTGGTTTCCCACTCCTTCAGGTATTTCAGGCCGACCGTCAGCGTCAGCCGGTCGTAATCGGTAATGACCAGCATCGGCCAGAGGAACGAATTCCACACGCTGCGGAACGACAGGATGGCCGTGGTCGCAATGGCCGGTTTCGCATTGGGCAGGATCACCCGCAAAAACACGCCGAAGCGCGAACACCCGTCGATGATCGCCGCGTTCTCGAGGTCCTTCGGGAAGCTCAGGAAAAACTGGCGGAAGAAGAAGATGTTGAACGCGTTCGCCCCCGTGAACATGCTCGACAAAAACAGCGCCAGATACGTGTTCGCCAGGTGCATGTCGATGATGATCTTGTAGTTCGGGATCAGCGTCACGTGGCTCGGGATCATCATCGTCGCCACAAACGCGAGGAACAGCACGTTCCGCCCGCGGAACTGCAGCCGCGTGAGCGCGTACGCCGTCAGCGACGCGACCGCGATCATCGCCACCGGGATCGCGATCGACAGCACCACCGAGTTGACGATAAACCGGTCGAATGGCAGCACCTCGAACAGGCGGCGGTAGTTGTCGAGCGTCGCCTCGTCCGGCAGCAGCGCGAGCGGGTTGCCGCCGTACAGCTGCTGCTGCGACTTGAACGAGGAAAAGAACGACCACACGAACGGATAGACCATGATGAGGCAGATGGCGATCATGAACGCGTGGTACGCCACCCGCGTGCTCTGCCGCGTGCCCGGCTTGGTGTGGATCAGGCGCTTCATGTCACTCACCCCCCTGTTCGTGGCGGAAACGGTACTGGATCAGCGTGACCACCATGATCACCGCAAAGAAGATCCACGCCAGCGACGACGCATAGCCCATGTTGTAATTCGTGAAGCCCTGCTCATAGATGTAGTACATGATCGTGCTCGTCGACCCCAGCGGCCCGCCGTCCGTCATCACGTAGATCGACTCGAACATGTTGAACGCCTCGATCACCAGCAGGATCGTCACGACAAAGATCGTGTTCGACAGCATCGGCACCGTGATGCGGGTGAAGCGCTGCCACCGCGACGCCCCGTCCATGTCCGCCGCCTCATACAGCGACTCCGGGATCGTCTGCAGCCCCGCGAGGAACATGAGCATGTAGTAGCCGCTCATCTGCCACACGCGCATGATGACCAGCGCCGGCTTGCTCCACTCCGTGGACGCCAGCCACTGCGGCACCGTGCGGAACCCCAGCGCCGTCAGCAGGTTGTTCAATATGCCCATGTTCGGGTTGAAAATCCAGATCCAGACCATGCTCACCGCCACCGTGGACGTGATGCTCGGCAGAAACAGCGCCGCACGGTACACGTTCGTCAGCTTGCCCGTCTTTTTGTTGATGAGCAGCGCCAGCAGCAGCGAGATCACCAGCACCAGCGGCACCAGCGCGATCACAAAGTAGAACGTGTTGCCAAAGTACTGGTAAAAATACTTGTCGTCCGTGAACGCCTTGATATAGTTGGCAAAACCCACCCACTTCGGCGCGCTCAACAGATTATAATTGGTCAGGGACAGATAGAACGAATAGATGATGGAACCAAAGGTGAATATGCCGAACCCGATCAGCGCCGGCGACACAAACAGCCACCCCGTCAGGGCCTCCTGCCTGCGTAACGTCAGCCTGCGTCTGCCCGGCGCCCTCCCGGAGCCTGCCCGCCGCTTTCCCACGTTTCACCCCTCCTGCCGCGTTGGGAATAATACAAGATCGCAAGTTGTTATGTCAATATGACGTTTGTTGTCGAAAGAAAAGGCGCGCGTCCCTCCTGCCGCGCCCCCGCGCGCAACCGGTCACTCCAGCGTGACGGTGAACACATACCGGTCGCCCCGGTACACCGACTCCACATATTCGATCGGCTGCCCGCCGCTCTCATAGGTGGTACGTGAAATGTTCAGCACCGGGAATCCCGGCTTGATCTGCAAATACCGGGCGTCGGCCGCCGTGGCCGCGCCCGCCTGGATGTGCTGCACCGCCTTGGCGCACTCGCACCCGTAGTAATTCTGAAACAGCATGTACAGCGAGCCCGTCAGGTCCAGGCTCTCGATGCCCGGAAAGCGGAAAAACGGAATGTGCACCTGCTCCACCGACATCGGGATCCCGTCCGCACACCGCAGGCGCTTGATCACATACACCTGCTGCTGCGCGTCGATCTGCAGCGCCTTGGCCACCGCGCCCCCCGGCGCCATGAGCCCCCGCGACAACAGCACCGACGAGGGCTTCAGCCCCAGGCTGCGCATTTCCTCGCTGAAACCCACCAGATGGTTCAGCTGCATGCCCGTCTTCTTGAACGACACGTAGCTGCCCTTGCCCTGTACCTTGGAAATCAGCCCCAGCTGCACCAGCCCGTCCATCGCCTGGCGGACCGTAATCCGGCTGACGCCAAACAGCTCGCACATCTCCGCTTCCGTCGGCATCTTTTCCCCCTGCGCGAGGGCGCCCGTCTCGATCAGGTGCTTGTAATAGGCGATTATTTGGGCGTACCGGGAGGCTGGTTTCATCGATAATCCTTTCCTGGGAATTGGCCTGCACGGAAGGGCGTTGCCCGCCCCCTGTTGTTATGACAATATGATACCACCTGTCCGCTTAGGTGTCAACAGTTTCCCCCTACTTTTCTTTCCAGAAAGAGTTACTTTTCTTTCTGGAAAGAAAAGTAACCAAAAGAAAGTCGCGAACGGTCGGGGATATTTTTCTGTTTCCCTTTCCGCACCCTCTGGGGCGGGGTTTCTTTTTTTTCTTTTTTTTCTGTTCTTTTTCTTTCGGGAGAAAGAAAAAGAACCAAAAAGAAAGCCGGGAACGGACATATAAACTAAGGCATGTCCGGCCTGGCTCCCTTTGTTTTGTTGGTATCGCGACTTTTTCTTTTGCTTCTTTTCTTTTTCTAGAAAAAGAAAAGAAGAAGAAAAGAAGAGAGGAAGAGAATCACCCGGCGTACATGAGCTGTTCAAAGAGCTCGGTTTCGGGCTTGCCGCCGATCCAGATCTCGTACTCGCGGCGCTCGAACACGATGCGGCCCTCGCGCCCGGAGTCGAGGATGAAGTAGAAATACTGCTCGTCGTCGGTGGCCATGGGCGTGATATTGGTGTGGGCAGGCACGGTGCCGGCCTCAAACCCGTCGTCCGCAAGCATTTCCACGGGCACGGTTGCGGCGGTGACGAGCTGCATGTCGTCGGCGGGGACGATCTCCCACAGGCTGCCCTCCACGGGCGCGAGCGCGCCGGCGGCGTCCATGTCATAATAGCGCGACGCCCACCACGTGCCGAGCACGTTCACGGGCCGCTCGACGATGAGCTCGCCGTCTGGCGTGGCGCCGCTCACGGTGCCGTCGATCAGCGTGCCGGTCTGCACCGGCTTGCCGTCGCGCAGCTGCCAGCAGCCCGTCACATAGTCGTTCGAGGCGAGGTCTACGGTCGCAAGCAGCGTGGCCACGCCATCTTTAATATATAGCCACGCGTCGTACAGCCGGTCGCCCTCCAGCTCCAGCGCATAGGGTGTTTCGTTCACCTCGAGCCACACCTGCATGCGCCCCTGCTCGCCGTCGCGCACAAAAAAGCTGACCATCGTCGCATCGCCGACGCCGGACACGTCAAACGTCACGTTTTCATCCAGTCCGAGCGGCGTCAGCGTCCAGGCGTGCCCGCCTTCCGGCGGCGGCTCTTCCGGCGTCGTGTCCGGCAGCGGCGGTTCCTCCGTGGGTTCCGGCGTGGGCGGCGGCGTCCCGGCCGGTTCCGGCGTCTCCACCACCACGGGCAGCACCTCCTGCGTGGCCGTCGCCTCGGGCGTCGCAGGCGCGTTGGCGCATCCTGCAAGCGCGCACAGCGCCAGCAGCGCGCAAAGCAGCAGGCTGATCCGTCGTTTCATGGGCTTGTATCCATCCTTTCCGTGTGCGTGCGCGGGCGCGCCGCGCCCGGCCGCGTCATCACCATCATAACACGCGCACATAAAATGACAAGCGCGCCCGGCCAAAAGTAATGTATTCTTCACAATTAGCCCTCACGCTGCGTATGCCCCGCTTTGCGTGCCCGCCCGTCCGGCCAAAGATGCGCCAAAAATACAGAAAAACCGGGCTTTTTTGGGAATGTTGTTGGCACTCTCTTTCAGTGAGTGCTAAGTTTCACATTTCCATTACAATTCTGCTCTTTTTCTGCAACAATGGCGTGCTACGATAAAGACAATTCCAGAGGGCGCATAGCCCGGAGGCAATCCGGGCATGATGCATACAGGACTGAACGAACGAACGGAGGGATTGTTATGTTTGAACTGACACCATTTGTGAGAAGGAATCATGCAGCGGTCTATGACCCGTTCCGGATGTTTGACGAGATGGAGAAGCGTTTCTTCAAAGAGGGCGGGATCGGCGAGTTTAAGACCGATATCCGCGACACCGGCGAGGCCTACGAACTCGAGGCCGACCTGCCCGGCGTCAAGAAAGAGGACATCAAGGTCGAGCTGGACGGCAACTACCTGACCGTCAGCGCCGAACGCAATACCGAGTCCAGCGAAAAGGACAAGAAGGGCAACTATGTCCGCCGCGAACGCTCCTATGGCTCCTACAGCCGCAGCTTCGACGTCTCCGGCATCCAGACCGACCAGATCACCGCTTCCTATAACGACGGCGTGCTCCAGCTCCGCCTGCCCAAAAAGCAGGAAGCGTTGCCCAACACCCGTCGGCTTGAGATCCAGTAATCTCACAGCGTCTTCCCCCGGCGAGGGCGCCCGCTTTGCGGGCGCCCTCGCCGGTTTTGTTTTTTTCTCTACTTTTCTTTTCCTGTTTTTTTCTGCTACTTTTCTTTTTCTGGAAAAAGAAAAGTAGCAAAAGAAAAAGTCGCGATACCGGCGTGACAGAGGGAGCCTTGCCGGAAACGCCTTTGTTTATCAGACCGCTCGCGACTTTCTTTTTGGTTCTTTTTCTTTCCAGAAAGAAAAAGAACAGAAAAAAAGAAACCCAGCCCCAAAGGAAGCGGGGCTGGAAATAGATAAGTTTATATGACCGTTCGCGACTTTCTTTTGCCTACTTTTCTTTCCAGAAAGAAAAGTAGGTCTAGAAAGAAAAGCAGGTCAGAGGAGGACGGTGCGGCCGGTGCGGGAGGACTCGTAGATACCGAGGATGACCTCGAGCGGGGGGCGGCCGGAGGCGGCGTCGGCCATGAGCGGCGCGCCGTGGAGGATGGCGTCGACGAGATTGCCGATCTGGCGCACGTGCCCGGCGACGTCGATGGCCTTGGGGTCGGAGGAGGCGACGTTTTGTGCGTCGCGGCCGACGGGCAGGTTGCACGGGATGGGCAGGTCCCAGCGCAGGATGGAGTCTTCCTCGAGCACGACGCTGCCGGCGTCGCCGCAGATCTCGAGCCGGCGCGGGTAGCCGGGGTAGCAGGTGGTGGAGCCTTCGAGCGTGCCGACGGCGCCATTTTGAAACTCAAGAATGGCGACGGCGCTGTCCTCGACCTCGACGTTGCGGGTCTGGGTCTTGGTGAGGGCGGTGATCGATTTGACGGGGCCCATGAGATAGCGGAACATATCCACGCCGTGGATGCCCTGGTTCATGAGGCAGCCGCCGCCGTCCATGGCCCAGGTGCCGCGCCAGCCGCCGGAGGCGTAGTACTCTTGGGAGCGGTAATATTTCATCTGCAGGCTGCCGGAGACGATCGTACCGAACGCGCCGGCCTCGATCGCGCGGCGGATCTCCTGCACGGCCTCGGAAAAGCGGAACTGCGAGATGACGCAGACCTTGACGCCGGTCTCCCCGGCGGTCTGGATGAGCAGGTCGGCGTCGGCCAGCGTCAGGCTCATGGGTTTTTCGACGACGATGTGCTTGCCGGCCCGCATGGCCTGCACGGCCTGGGCGGTATGCAGCCCGCTGGGCGTGCAGATGCCGACGGCGTCCACCTCGTCGGAGGCGAGCAGCGCCTCGAGCGTGTCAAAGATGCGCACGGGGCGGGTCTGGACAAAGCGCTCCGCGCCGGGGCGATACTCGTCGAACACGCCGACAAGCTCCGCTTCGGGGATCCGCTCGATGGCGGTGGCGTGGAAATTGGCGATCATGCCGCAGCCGATCAGGGCAAAGCGTACTTTTTTCACGTTATTTCACCTCTCCCATCCAGTCATATTCATCGCGCAGGATATCGAGATACGCCTGCGTCGCCTCATATCCGCCGTCGGAAAAGCCGGAGCCCTGCGGCGTGGCCAGCTCGCTTTCGCTGAAAGCGGCGCGTTTCATGCGGTAATGCGTCTCGATGGAGACCCATCCGTCATAGCCGTCGGCCTTGAGCCGGCGCAGCAGGCCGTGAAAATCCACGTCCCCGCGGCCCATGAGCGCCGGTTCATAAAAATCGCGCCCGGTCGTGGACTTGGCGTCCTTGAGATGGACGTGGCGGATATAAGGCTTGAGCAGCTCATACCCATCCGGATAGGGCGGCGGGCAGGCGGGGTCGGAGACCTCATTGCCGGGATCGAACAGCGCGGCCACGCGGTCGGACCCGAGCTGGGTGAGGAAGGTATGGAGCATGGCCATGTTTTCGGTGCACACGCTCGGTTCCGACTCGATGACGATCGTGATGCCGCCGTCGCGCGCCAGGTCGATGGCACGGGCATACCGGTCGGCAATGCGCGGGAAGCAGGCCTCGCCCTCGCCGTTCTTCCAGAAGGTGAAGCCACGGATGATGTCCGTCCCCCACTCGTGCGCCGCCTCGATGCAGCGCGCCAGGCCGTCCAGGTGCTGCCGGTACTCGGTTTCGCTGTCCAAGCGGCACTTGAACAGCGGCGAGCCGACGGCGCAGATGGCCAGGCCGTGGTCGTCGCACACCTGCCGCACGAAACGGAAGTCTTCTTTTGTCATCTGAAACGGGTTGCGCTCGTTGACGGAGCGGATTTCAAGGCCGTTCAGCCCATACCGGGCGGCGAGCCCCGCCGCGACGGTCAGATCCTGGGAGATTTCGTCGCAGATCACAGCGGTTTTGTACATTGGGTCATGCCCCTTTCCAAGGATTTGTCTGCCCGCCGCGCCGGCGCCAAGCCGGCGTGGCGGGAAAATGCCGGGGTGCCCCGCCCCGGCGGGATTCAATACTCCATGAGCTCGACGACGGCGCCGTCCGGCGTTTCAAAAAAGCCGACGCGGTGCCCGGCGACCGACGCAAAAGGCGGCAGCAGCACGGCAAGCCCCTCGCTCTCGCGCTCGATGCTGTCCACGCGGAACGCCACGTGCGGCGACTGCCGGAGCCTGTCCGGCACGGCGCTTTCGGGCAGGTAGCGCAGCCACTCCGCCCGGAACGGGTGCTTTTGCGGGTCGGTGACCCACACATGCGTGCGCTCCACCAGCCGCTCGTGCGGCTGCGGATGCCCGGTGGTCAGGCCGACGTGGTCGAACGTTCTCATGCCTTTGCCTTCTCCTTTTTCGGGAACAGCCTGGCCTTGATCTTGCGGCCCAGCCGCGCCACCGGCGGGATCTGCGGCAGCACGAGGCACAGGATGAAGACCAGGAAGAAGATGCTGATCGGCCGGGTGAAGAACGGCGTGATGTCGCCGTTGCCGAGGATCAGCGCGCGGCGGAGGTTTTCGTCTGCCATGTTGCCCAGCACCACGCCGAGCAGGAACGGCGCGGAGGGATATTTCATATAGCGCATCGCCACGCCCAGCAGCCCGAAGAAGAACATCATGTAGATGTCAAACAGCCGGTTGTTGACCACAAACGCGCCGATGACGCAGCAGATGAAGATGATCGGCATCAGCTTGCGGTTGTCGATCTGCAAGATCCGCACCGTCGCGCGCGACATGTTCGACGCGATGACCCACATGATGATCGACGCGAACACCATGAAGATGACCACGTAATAGAGGAAGTTCGGCGTATCCTGCATCATGAGCGGGCCGGGCCGGTAGCCGTGCATCCAGAACGCGGCGAGCAGCACCGCCGCCGGCGCGCTGCCCGGGATCGCGAGCGACAGCACCGGGATGATCGCGCCGCCAATGGCCGCGTTGTTGCCGGCCTCGGAGGCGACCACGCCGTCGATGCAGCCCCTGCCCCACAGCTCCGGCGTCTTGGAGACCTTCTTCTCCGACCAGTAGGAGATCCAACCGCCGGTATCTTCGCCCACGCCGGGGATGGCGCCCATGGTCATGCCCAACCTTCCCGTTACGCCAAATGTGCGGGGAACCCCTCCGGAAAGTCCGGATTGGTCACATATGGCCTGAGCAGCATGCGCAGCTCGCGCTTGCTCGTCACGCCCGCTTCGCGGTACAGCTTTTTGAGCCGGTACTGCACCGTCCCCTGCGCCGCAAACAGCCGCTCGGCAATCTGGTCGTCGGAAATGCCGTCCAGCACGCCGCGCAAAATGCGCAGGTCCATCTCGTCGCAGCGCAGCAGGCACCCCTCCAGCCGCCGCATGCGCAGCACCGACGGCGGGATCGTCAAATCCGCCCGGTCCACCGACGCCACCGTCGTAATGCGGTATCGCGGCAGCGGCGCGCACGCCGTGCTCTCCCGGCACACGATCCGGCAGGGCACCGACACCGCCATCGCCGACACGGTCGGGTTGCGATCCAGATACGCCCAGATGCTCGCCGCCTGCACGCCTACCTGGAAAAAGTCCAGCGTGCTCGTCGTCAGGTGCGGCGTGACGCATTGCCCCAGGATCTGGTCCCCCGAGCCCGCCACAAACAGCAGTTCCGGCACCCCGATGCCGCGCTCCCTGGCCGCCAAAATGAGCTGCACGGCCACAAAATCGTTGGCGCAGATCGCCCCGTCATAGTTGCCCGCATGGTTCAAAAACCGCTCGATACACCCACCGAGGCACGTTTCCGCCGTGTACACATCCTGCTCCGAGGTCGGCAGCCCCAGCTCCCGCGTGTGCCGTAGAAACGCGCGCGCGCGCACGTTGTCGTTCACGTCGCGCGGGTCGTTCCCCACCGCCGCCAGCCGCCGCCGGCCCGCCGAGCAGAAATACTGCACCATGTGCTCGACCATCGTCTGCCGGTCCAGCGCCGCGCCGCTGATGCCCTCGCCATAGTCCACCGGGTCCGCCCCCACCAGGATCGGCTTCACCCCCCGCGACCGCAGCGCGCGAATCATCGCGCAGAGCCAGTGCCCCTTGTCCCCGATCAGCGCCGCGGCCACTGGCGGCTCCGGTAGCCTGTCCAGCGCCTCCGGCGATTCCAGCTCCACCAGCTCCGCCCGCAGCTTTTCCAGTTCACTCCGCAGCCCCTCCATGCTCTTGGAAAAACATACCGAGGTGCGATAGTTCGGCTCTGTAAAGGCGTACAGGACTTCGTTCCCCATCCGATCCATCCTTTCCGATCCGTCCGTACCGGCCGTTTGCCGGCGCAATATACCACTCCCCCGTGGCCGCCCCCGGCGCACGCCAGTCTCCTGCTCCCTCTATGGCTTTCGTCCCTGCTTGGTGATTTCAATAGCATATCATATGCCGCCCGTTTGTGCAAACCAGAGATTTGCGCTTCGCCGGGCGCAAGGCTTGTGTTGCAGGCCGCCGCCGCCGGTGGTACAATACAACATAAAATCGTCAGCGCCAAGGAGGACGACCTGCGTGCGTTACGGCTTCTGTACCGGGTTTGCCGCGTCCATGAGCGGCCCCATCGACCACCCACTGCTCGACGCCATCGCCGCCGCCGGCTATGACTTTGTCGAGTTCCCGCTCATGCAGACCGCCGCGCTTTCCGACGCCGCGTTCGACACGCTGCTGGCGCACCTCTCCCGCCTGCGCCTCGCCGCCGACTGCACCTGCAACCTGTTCCCCCCCTCGCTGCGGCTCACCGGCCCCACGTTTGACCGCGACGCCGTGGCCGCCTATCTCGCCCACGCCTTCGCCCGCCTGCACCGGCTCGGCACCCGCAAGGTCGTGTTCGGCAGCGCCGGCGCGCGTAACCTGCCCACCGGCGCCGATCCCGAAGCCGGCTACCGCCGCCTCGCCACGCTCACCGGCGAGCTCATCGTGCCCCTGCTCGAACGCTATGACATGCTGCTCGCCGTCGAACCCATCCGCCACGGCGAGTCCAACTTCATCTGCACCCTCGCCGACGGCATGGCGCTCGTCCGCCGCGTCAACCACCCGCGCGTCCGCCTGCTCGCCGATACCATCCACATGCTCTGCGAACACGAATCCCCCGACGAGCTCTCCCGCTTCTCCCCCTCGCTCCTCCACGTCCACGTCAGTGAGGACGGCCGCGCCCTCCCCGCCCATCGCTACTCCCCCGCCCTCCACAGCCTGCTCGACCGTCTCCGCGCCCTCCGCTACGACGGCACCGTCAGCTTTGAAACCGGCCCCGCTGCCCCCGCCGATATGGCCGCCTCCCTCGACTTGCTCAAGCGCACGCTACAGGCATAGTCCGCTTTTTTCTCTTCTTTTCTCTCTTCTTTTCTTCTTCTAAAAAAAGAAAAGAAGCAGCGAAAAAGTCGCGATACCAGTGTGGTAAAGGGAGCTTTGCCGGAAAGGCCTTTGTTTTTATGGCCGTTTCCGGCTTTTTTTCTCTCTCTTTCCTTTTCTTTTTTTGGAAAAAGAAAAGGAACAAAAGAAAAAGTCGCGATACCAGCATAACAAAGGAAGCGGGGCCGGAAAGATCTTTGTTTTTATGACCGATCGCGACTTTCTTTTTGGTTCTTTTTCTTTCTAGAAAGAAAAAGAACAGAAAAACCTCGCTTCAAAGGAAGCGGGGCCGGAAATTTCCAAGTAGATAAGACCGTTCGCGACTTTCGCTGCCTACTTTTCTTTCTAGAAAGAAAAGTAGGTTCTTTCCAGAAAGAAAAGGAAGTGCAGGAAAAGGGAAGGAAAAATCCAAAAATGTCGCAAGTTTTCCTGCGGGGCATGGTGGTAAAGCGTGGGGGCGGATGTGTGGATAAGTAGAAAAAAGTGAGTAGAATGGGACAGGCGGCGTGTGGATAACTATGTGGACGATGTGGATAGGTCACAGAAAATACGCAATTTTCACAGGAATATCATGCAAAGTGGGGGAATAGACTGAAGAAATCCGGGCGTTTGGGAGGGACAGCAATGGACAGGCGTGGCGGGCATGGCGGGGGAGCGTGGGGTGCGCGGCAGTGGATCGGCTGGGCGCTGGCCTGGGTGGTGACGGCGGCGTGCGCGGCGGGGATGTTGTGGGCGGTACGCATGGCGGAGGCGACGGCGGCGCAGGCGCACGGGACGGGCGAAGCGGCGCTGCCGGCGACGGCGGCGGCGTTCACGGTCGTGGTGGACGCGGGGCACGGGGGCATGGACGTGGGCGCGAGCGGGACGGATACGGGCGTGGAGGAAGCGGGGCTGAACCTGGCGGTGGCGCAGCGGTTGCAGGCGGAACTGACGGCGCGCGGCGTGCGGGTGATCATGACGCGCGAGGACGACGGCGCGCTGGCGGCTTCCAAGCGCGGGGACATGGAGGCGCGGCGGGAGATGCTGCGCGACGAGACGGCGGACATAGTGGTCAGCATTCACATGAACAAATATGGCGACCGGTCGGTCTCCGGCGCGATGGCGTACTATATGCAGGGGTCGGCGGAGGGCGAGCGGCTGGCGCAGATGGTGATCGACAGCGTGTGCGACGCGATCGGCCGCGACCGCCGCGCGGCAAACCCGGGCGACTATTTTGTGCTGCGCGAGTGTGAAGCGCCGTCGGTGCTTGTGGAGTGCGGGTTTTTGAGCAACGCGGAAGAGGAGAAAAAGCTGCAGGACGGAGCCTATCAGCAGCTGCTGGCGGAGGCGATTGCCGCGGGCGTGATCGCATACGTGGAGGGGACGCAGTGAGCGGCGCGGGCGGCACGAGGCCGGGGGACATGGACAGCGGGCGGGGCGAAGCCGGGGGAAACCGCGGCGGGCGGGCATGTGTCATGCAGGAAGCAGCGCAGGTTGCGCCGCAGACTAGCGTCCCGTGGCGGCGGAGAAGCGCCCGCGCGCCGGGGACAAGCTCCCGTCTCGGCCGGCGGGCGGCACAACAGATGCCGCGCCGCCCAGCGCGTGGGAGCGCTGGGCGGCGCGGCTTTGGTATGGATGGAACGGGACGTGTGGGTTTGCGTCGTGTCAGGTGTCAGTGCAATTCGGTACAGGTTTCCGGCGTCTGCAGTATGGTGGCCAGCAGCAGCAGGGTTTCGCGCGCGTCCGGATGCCCGCCGGAATACGGAATGCGGCTCCAGCGCTCCTGTACCGCGGGATCGGGAGAGGCGGAGGCCTCGTCAAAGAGTTCCTGAATGTTGCGAAGCACGGCTTCCGGCGTGGAATGGAAGCGCCTGGCCGTTTCGCACAGCGCCTCGTCAAAATAGTCGTCCAACGACATGTTCTTTCTCCTTTCATGGGGCGGATGGCCTGCGGCCAGTCCTAATTGGACAAGGTTCCCGAAGATGTGACAAATTTATCGACATCCTGCGGACAAGGCCATGATAACAACGCAATGAGCGCCGTGTCAATAGCGCGTGGCAAAGTAGACCAAAACCGACAAAAACAGCAATATCCCCCCCGTTCCCTGCCGGGCGCGCACCCGGTTGGCGCGGCGCACACAGGGCGGCGGCAGGAGTCCCTTGCCGGGCGCGCACCCGGCTGGCGCGGCGGCGGGAGCTCTGCGGCAGGCGCGTACCCGGTTGGCGCCCTCCCTCTCTCACGCCGGGGGAAGGCGCTTGCTTTTCGGCCCGGGACAGGATACAATACAATCAGTATGGGAATCTATGACGAAATCGGGCGCGCCTGCCCGGAGCTGCCGCCCTGCGAGGCGGCCATGCTGCCCGCGCTGACGCTCGCGTATATCGGCGACACGGTGTACGACCTGTATGTGCGCACGCTGCTCGTGCGGCGTCGGCCGGCGGGCGCGCACGCGCTGCACGTGGCGGCGGCCGGGCAGGTCTGCGCGGCGGGACAGGCCGCGGCGTTCCGGCGCGTGGAGCCGCTGCTCACCGGGGAGGAACTGGCCGTGTATCGCCGCGGCCGCAACGCGCACAGCGGCACCGTGCCGAAGCATGCGAGCATTGCCGACTATCGCGTGGCGACGGGGCTGGAGACGCTGGTCGGGTATCTGTACCTGACGGGGAACGACGCGCGCCTGGGCGAGTTGATGCAGGCCGCGCTGCGGCAGGACGGGGAACCGCCGGCGCGCTGACGCGCCGCGGGTACAGAGAGAAGCGCAGACCGGCGGCGGGCGCCGCCGTGGGAAAGGATGGACGCATGAGCGAACGTAAAACGGGCAATCAGAACGGCGCGCGGCAGCGCGGCCGCTATGCCGGAAAATACTGGGAAAACGGTGCAAACCGCGCCGGGGACGGCGACCGGCAGGGCGGCGAGCCCCGCCGTGCGGGCGGCTACCGTGCGGGAACCGGCGCGCGCGCTGAAACCGGCGCGCGGCAGCGGGATGGCCGCTACCAAAGGCCGGAGGGCGAAGGGCGCGCGCCGGG
>OLGD01003115.1_pt1 | contig 16526 bp, 21 predicted proteins | sample 1605311 | NCBI WGS metagenome assembly OLGD01 (sample SAMEA3888917, study PRJEB22519) | human gut metagenome | biome: human gut; feature: human-associated habitat; material: faeces | place: Denmark | collected 2010 | reverse complement strand
TATTGGAAGTTATTGGGAATATTACAATTTTGTCATAATCGATGAAATTACCCTGATTATTTTCCCACTTTTCTTTTAATAAATCTTTATCTCCATTCATAAATAAATACATTGCTTTTTTTATTTTAGTACTACCATCTGCGACAGATTCTTCTAGGTCTTTTGGCATAGGTATTATTTTATTAAATGTTACAATTCCTTTTTCATAATCAAATATTTCATCTAAAATTTCTTTTTTCGCTTTTACTTCATTATAACAATGATTAGGCATATACTTCCTCCTTCCTATATTTCCATATCATCTTCTAAGTTTTTTTCTTCACTTAATTGTCTTTTTAATTCTTCATTTTCCTTTTTGAGCTTTTCATTTTCCTCTGTAAGTAGTGCTTTATCTAACAATTCATAATCTTTATTTTTTACTTCTTCATTTATCATTTTCAAATGTTCCATACTTAAATAACTATCTTCTGTAACAATAACATGATCTGTTAGTTCTATATTAAATATTGGTAAAATTTTAGTAATAATACTTGTTGCATATTCATCTTGTTTGCTCGGTTGTAAACTATTAGATGGATGGTTATGTACTAAAATAACTTTATCACTTCCACTTGTTATTGCATTCCTAATAATGCTCTTGCTATCTATCAAAGTGTTACAACTTGTACCAATACTTAATAAATTTACTTTTCTTACATTATTTCCTCTATCTAAACCTATAAATATTAAATGTTCTAGCATAGCATCTTTTATTTCTTGAACTTCTTTCAACTTAAATACTTCCGATGGACTACATACTTTTCTTTTTAATTCACTATTAGGCTTTTTTTCTGCAATATATTCCACTAAGTTCTCCTCTCTATTAAAACTCCATACTATCTTCTTCAGTACTTTCTTCTATTTCAATAATCTCTATACTTCTATTTTTTAAATCTTCTTTTATCTCCTCTATTTGATTTTCATTTATTGATTTAAATCCTGAATTTTCATAATCATCACCTATTACAAAACAATCTCCTGCAATATAATCATATCCAAAATCCAAGTTAGGTTTTAAATTTATTATTTTGCCTTCTTCATTACATACAAGTAATAAATCTTCTTTATATGGTACTACTTCAATTAACCCATCTACTAATTTTTGTTTAGCTTCTAAAGTATCCTCTATTTCCATTACAATTGGATCTTTTCCTACTTGCTTATATATTATTTTTAATTTTTTATTTTTTTCTGTTTCTTCCATATCATACATCTCCATAATTTCTAATAGTGAGTATTTATTTAGGTCTAAACTTTCGCTTCTATCAATATATCCTTTATCCAGTAATTCAACATACCCACTCGTTTCTGCATCTCTACCATATCTTTCATAATCAAAATATCCATCTATTTCATGTTTTTCTAATACCTCTTTTAGTCCCATCATTTCAATTAACATATATCCATATTTTTCTTCTGCTGACATATTCTGATTATTTATATCGTAATTGTAATATAGTATATCATCTTCTTGAATTATTAAATTCATCAATTCTTCAATGCTTAAATCTCCTTCAAGATTTGCATAGCCTTCTATTGCTTCCATATTCTGAATATTCTCTGATACCTTTGCTAATAAGTTTAATCTCTGAATACTGTCATATTCACTAACTTTATATGGTAAATCCGTTTCATAATCATTTATCATATATTCTTCATATTCGTTATTCAATCCAACAACTTCTTTTAGAAATTTATTTATTCCTTCTTCACTTTTTGGTAAGTTAATCCAATCTCCTACTAGATCTCCTTCATTATATTTTCCTAAATTCCCTATCCATATTTTTAGCATATATTTCCTCCTCCAAAATAAAAAAGCTAGTAATTTTTTACTAGCTTCTATATCTTTTTTAATATTTCTTTCATAAGAATTTCATCAACAAGTTCTTCTATCATTTGTTGGTACTTTGCTATAACAGTCATTTCATTTGTCTTAGGTTGTGGGTTTTCTTTTATTATCTGTTCTTCTACTTGTTCTTTTAATTTTGTTATATATTGTTCCCTTTCAAATATTTTTAGATTTAATTCTCCTGTTAATTCCAATTCTTGTTTTCTATATGGATAATTTCTTTCCATATTATTTAATATCATTTTTCCGTATTTTCCTAAAATCAATTTAATCAACCTCTTTCTTTTATAATTATAATTCGGATATATTATAAAATCCAAACCTTGCATACAAAAAGAGGTACTTTCTTGTACCTCTACTCATTCGATTATATATATTTTATCAGGTAATTTTATAGTTTCAACTCAACATTTTTTGCTCAATATTTTTTATGTTGTTCTTTTTCTCATGTACTTTTCTTATGTATTTCTTTTAACATATTCATGCTTTTAAAATAAATATATGCCTCTTTAAACCCTAATTTAAAGACTTCTTTTTGTTCTAATAAATCCAACTGTCCTTGTAAATTAAGAATTTGAAAAATTGCCTTTTGTTCTTCTTCATTTAAAGTTACGGTTTGATTATTTTCTAAAAAGTTTATTACATTTGGATATACTTTTTTGATTCCACTTATTTTATCTTTTATATTTTTATATTCAGAATTAAATAAAAGTTTCTTTACTCTATGACTTTCAATAAAGTCCATAAAGTCGTCTGAATATTTATCAAAAAAACTATCTTCTAACCTCATTACTACCTCCTATTTTTTATTTTTATCATTATATAATGAGGTTATTTAAAATCCAAACCCTTTAATATAATATTCTTCATATCATATTTTTTATTATAGTAACTTTTCGACATTTTTTACTAAAATAAATGTTTTTTCTTTATTATTTATTTTAAATATGCTAAAATACTTATAGCATAGGGGGAGAAAATAATGAATAATAAGAATATAAAAAACATAACAATAGAATATTATAATACTTGCTCATTTACTCAAATAAAAGAAAAAAACAACACTTTTTCCAAAGAACTAACGGATATTTCATTATTACTCGAAAAATTAGAAAAAATGTCTGTTCAAGATAGAACTATAAAATATAATGGTGAAAATTTGATGCTAACTTCTATAGAATTTAATAAAAAAACTAATTTATGGGAATTAATTTTTTTTAAAAGTAGATCTTCTGCTATACCTTTTATAATTAATAAAAATGGAGATTCTAGACAAATTATTTTAAAAGAGGATGAAATGATATCTGAAGCACTTTGTATTCTTTATAACTCTACTAGCAAAATTTTAGCCATGCAAAGAAATGTATATGCTGTAGGCACTAAAGGTATTGAAACATTTTTTTCATCTTTTTTAAATTTGAATATCATATTAGATTCTTTGCATACCTTAGATTCCGAAAAAAAGAAACTTTTGAAAAAATCTAAAATAAAGAAATTTAAATTAAATGTTAGAAATGTTAGAAAAAAAGATAGTTCTGCAAATTCAATTACACAATATAATAAAAACACTACCATTTGTAAAGTGATAGATTCTGCATTAGCAGTTAATTCTACTTTTATAAATGTAGAATTCTCTATGGGGAATACATCAGATATTATTCATGTAGAAGATGACGATTTTGAAGTATTTGAACATCTTATGAATAATAACAATGTCAAAACATTAGAATTAGGATGTGTACCAGATGAAAAAGCTAATATGCAAATTACAGATTTTATGGATTCTAGAATTCATGATATAATTTCTATACCTTATATAAAAGGTTCATCTTTAGATTTTACAGAAATATTAGAAAAAATGACTGATAAATTTAATAAAAATTTATATTTAGAATAGGAGATTTATAATGGAAATAAACAATATTATTATAAAAATTATTACTTTATTATCTTTTGTTTTATTAATTGTTCTAGACTTTTTTAATGTTTCTCAGTATATGGACTATACTCAAAATATAGGTGATACAATTGCCAATATGATTACTTTTGCATCTATACTTATAGGTTTTATAGCTACAATATATGTAATGATTCAACAATCACAAGAAAGTTATGTTTTTAAACTTTTGGAGAAAAATAATCTTATAGATACTTTTAATATATCATTTAGAAATTTTATTTACATAGGCTTTCTTGATGTAGCTATTTTAATAATACTAAACTTTTTTATCGATGTATTTATTGTTTTTAAATATACATTTTATATTGCTTTTCCTTTAAGTATTTATTTTTTACTAATTTCTAACAATTTAGTTATAACTATTTGTAAAATGATAATTGCTGAAAACAAACTAAAAAAAAGAGATAAAAAAATAACAGAAAAAGATTTTAAGGTATAAAACTCAAGTTTTATACCTTTATTTATTATTATTTTATCAATTTTTCTTCAGTAGCAATTAAACATATCTCCATTACAAACTCATTAATATAATTTCTTAAAGTACCTCTAGCTATTGGTAGCATTTCTAATATCGTAAATTCAGGTAATTTGCATAAGTATTTATATTGCATTGCTTCTAACTTTACATTATCCTCCGCAATTTCTTCAAATACAAAATTTATAACCTCTTTCCATTTTTTAAGTTCTGCTATTTGATTATCTATACTAATATTCTTAATAACTTGTGCCTCAACTATATTACTTATTTTATTTCTACTTTTAATAGAAGAATTTATATCTTTTCCATTATTTGTTTCTTTTTTATTTTCTAGATTCTCAATCATAGTATCTATTACTGAATAAATTATTAGTTTCTTTCTCACAATATTTCTAACTTTATTTATTTTCATACTTACCTCCAAACTTTAAGCCACTTGCTAATTACAAGTGGCTACTCCATTTCCATATCATCTTCTTCAGTATTTGATTCTAAAATTTTATTATTCTCATACAGACTTTCTAAAAATTCTGTTGGATATTCTCTTTGTTCATATTTATTATAATTATTTACTTTAGTTTTACTTTTATTTTTTCTTGCTTCTAATTCTTCAACTCTAATAATTACCCATCTTTTTATTGTTGCATAATCGCTATCATATTCCACTCCTTTTGATTTTTTGTACAAAGATAATTCTTCAATACATTTTTTAGTTTTATTTTTTCCATATTCTTCAATTAATTGTTTATATTCATAATCATATAAAAATACATTTTCATTAAATTTTTCTTTAATTACTGTGTGTTTATTTATATTATTATCTATTATAATATTATCTTTGACTTTTTCATCAATACCCTCTTGATTATTTAATCTATAGGGGTATTGATTATTTAGTCTATAGGGTACATCATTAGGAAATATTCTTCTACATATTATCTCTTTCTTCTCGTTTCTCATTATATCTACAAATACATAATTATTTCTTCTCAAATTAGTTAACCATCTTGAAACAGTTACAGAATCTACTCCTAATTTTTCTCCTAAATATTTATTTGAAGCATAACAATATCCTTCTTTATTCGATAAGGCTGTTACTAAAGCATATAATAACTTTTCATTAGCTTTTAATTTTTCATTAAATAAAACAGTAGCAGGAATAACTGCATAATACCCTATTCTTTGATTTTCTTCATTCTCTTTCACAATGCCTATCACTCTCCTTGCCGACTATAATACAGGCATATAATATTAAGCTTACATTAGCTCCAATTATTAATCCTATTATTGCACCTATCCAAAACATATTTAATACCTCCATATTTAAACCAAATTTCTTATTTTTGCATTTTTATAAACAAACTTAATTAACTTGTCCTTTATTATTTTTTGTTTCTTAAAATCTAATTTAAGGCTTTCTTCAATCTCATCTTTAGATTTCTTCTCAAAATATTTTCGATTTATAAAATAATAATATTTAGGATATTTTTGAAACAAAAAAACAAGTACCTTTTTTATTAGTACTTGCCACTTCTTAAACTCTATTATTTTCTTATTTTCCACTATCTTAATAACTTGATTTTCTAAAGTATTATTGCATATTGTTATTCCTTTTCTCCATGCATTTCCACTTACATTAATATTACTTATTAACCCCTCTTTTATCTCATTAATTAGCTTATCTATATTATTGTAATTATATAAATAATACTCTATCTTTTTATATTCAATTTTGTTCATACTTTCCTATTCCTCCTTCTAGTAATTTTTCTAGTTTAAGAAATAGGTAATCTTCATCTATTTCATACATATTATTTCTAACAAAATTTATTATTATATTTTTTATGTAATTGTCATTATATAGTTCAATTTCATTTATATAATTTCTTAATTCTTCCTTATCAAATGCTAATAGTGAATTACATATAATTTCAACTTTATCTTCAGCATTATAAATTGCAATTTCAATTTCTTCTAGTATTTGTTCAAATAATTCTAGCATATTATTTAGTTCTTCTCTTTGTGTTATTCCATCTTGCAACATTCTAAGCCATTCTATAAAGTAATAATCCTCAACATACTCATCATATTCTTCACATATTTTTTCTAATTTATATTCCATTCTTTTTAATCTTGTAATTTTATTTATTTCATTAATTAATTTATCAATTTTCCCTTTATACATATAAAACCTCCAAAAAAAATAATCTCAAATACCTTGAGATTACTTAGTATATTTCACTTCACTTTAATGTTATTTCTTTCCCTTTATTTTCCCTTTATGAAACGATTTTTAATGATTTTTAACGGTTTTAAATGTACTTAAATGGATTCCTTCAAAATTATAAAAATCCCTATTTTTCAACGAAAGCGGGACTTTTCAACGGTTACATAAGGTAGTCAAAAACCTACCATCCCCGGGTTATGAGTTGTAAATTTCTGGTAATTGTGAATTTGTGAAATTTGTTGTTTTTGTTGATTTTATGCTAGTTTCAAAGATTTATAAAATTTGAACATTTGTGTATTTCGTGGACAATTTTTGAGGATTTCTTCCCCAACTTTTCCCCAATTTCTTATATACATTTGTTCGTATAAAAATTGGATATTAATGGGAAACCTAAAATTTATTTAGGAGGTTTTCAGTTATGAATAATAAAATTACTTATCGTAAAGAAGGAGATTATTTTATACCTAATTTATATTTACCTATACAACCTAAAAAGCAAATTGGAAAATATGGTAGATTAAGATTAAATTATTTAAAAGATTTTAAGAAAGGTCTATATACTGAATTACTTATAGATGGTACTTTAAAACAACATCTGTTAAATATAGATGAATGTGCTAATGAAAAAGTAGATGTACTTATAAAACAATTTGCTGAATCTGAAAATGTTAATGAATACTTAAAAGAACATCATCAGATGGAATGGGTTCAGGTTATGAATAATATTAAAAATAGAGCTGAAGAAATTGTATTAAATGAAATTATATATGTATAGGAGGATATGAAAATGGTTAATTTTAGAGAAGTAAATGATAATGATATTTTAAAAGAGTGGTTAGATTATAGAGAACAGGAGGTTTTTGGTAGTCTTACTGCAGAAGATAAAAAACATCATATTTATTTTGATGAGATTGTTGAGAATATTTTAAAGAATGTACCTAAACAGAGTCAAAAGTATGTAAAAAAGCAATTAGATAAGCTTGATGAGAATTTTATGGATTATCTTTGTTATTGGAATGAGAAGTATTATAGGAATGGCTTTGTTGATGGTTCTCAGTTAGTTATTGGGTGTTTTGAGGAATAGTTAATTTACAATTGTGCTACAAAATTATAAAAAAGTGGCACAATTGGATTTTAATATACTTTTTCAAATTAATGAAAATAATTTTCAAATGAAAAGTAAAGTTGATTCTCCTTTTTATTTTATTTCTTTTAAGATTTCTAAACATACATTATATATATTATTGTATTCAAGCTTATCAGCCGTTTTTTTATATAAACTTTCCATCTTATTTTTACTTTTATTAAATTCATTTTGAAATTTAAATAATTCTCTTTTCATCTCTTTCTCTTTTTTATTATAAAAATCTTTATTAATATATTTATACATAAAAGGTTCAATTATATCAAGCTTTGTTCTATTATTTTTGGTTATCTCATACTTATTAACAATAGCCTCTAACCACTGTTTTAAATTTAACATATCTAGCATAACATCTTTATTAATTATATTTAAATCATAAAATATAATTAATGCAATTACTGGTATTGCAATTATTGCATTAAAATATACTTTTGAAATATCAATTTTTTGTTTTTCAATATTTCTTAAAATATTTCTATATATTGTAGGATGAGCATATAAAGATAAAAATTTATAAATTTCATTTAACTCATTTTTAACATTTTTACATCTACTTTTTACTATTTTTCTCAAATAGTTCTGTGCCATATAGTCTTCTGCTTTCGAGTTTTCTTTCATTCTCTGTTGATATCTCTCATATCTATCTGCTCTAAAGTATTCTTCTGCACATTTTTTATTTATATGTATTCCTATTAATATCATCAAAATTTCATAAGAGCTTCTGGCTATTATTAATCCATCTACCAACTTATTATTTTTTAACATTTTATAAGCCCTTAGATATGTCTCTATAAAGTCATCGAACAGTTCTTTTTCTCCATTTTTATTAAAACTAGCTCTATTATTATATAATTCATTTATAAATATTTGATTTATTTTGTCAATAAAATTGTTTATCTTTTCCTCCATATTACCTCTTACTATTTTATATTTTATTAGTTATATCCTTTCTATGACTATTTAAAAATATCATATTTTTCTTTTTCAAACACTATTCTTTTATTTACTTTTGATTTATCTCTTAAATACAAACTTTTAAAGTTTATTTCTTTATTTATAAATTTCATAGTATTTTCATTATGTATTCTTTAAAAATTCTACATCTTTTACTCCTCTTGTAATAGGTTGATAATGTATATAAACTTTTATTAATAATATTTTATTTTCTATTGATATAATTGATGAAATTTACATATTCTAGTTTCAAATTAATATACTAAAATAATATTCTTTTTTTTCATAAGCACTTATGTAATTAAGAGCAAAATAATCCTGTATTATTCTACATTCTTATTTTGCTCTTCTTTTGTCCTTTATTATAATTTCATGGATTTTTTTATTATTAAAGCATTATCGAAAAATATTTTAGAACATTTTTCTCACTTTTTTCGACTCACTAATTCATTTATACCCTTTTTTCTAAAAGCTTCTTTATTATCTAATGTTTATCATTTAAATTTTACTACTGTTAATTTATAAAATTTTCATTGTTAGTAATTTAATTTATCCTATAAAAATTTCTGTTCAGTTTAAAAATACTTCACACTATTTTATTTTTCGAAATATAACTTTTTTAAGCTTATTAAAAATTCCTTTAAATCTTGAAAAGTATCAGCGTATGAGCTTAAATATGTAATAATATTATTATTTATATCTATATGAATTTCTTTATCATATGCTTCAAAATATTCTTCATTTTTCACTTTATTAATTAAGCTTGTTACAAATTTTTTCAAAAAAAATATTTCAAACTTTCCCCTAAAAAACATCTCTTTTCCTGTACGTGTCTCAAACTCTCTTGATAATGCTAATATTTCATTTACATTTATTTCTTTATCATCTTGCAATATTTCCTTTATTTCGTCAATGCTTTTTTCAGGATAAACAGATATTTCATCCACCTCTATTTTTTTTATAATTTTGTTTAATATATCCTTTTCTTTCGGCAAATTAATACGTTCACCATTTTTACTATCTCTTTTTCTAATATAGTAAATATAAGCATTTAATTTTGCTATTATTACATTAAATTTTTCTCTCATTGTTGTATAGTCTTTTAAACACTTAATAAAATTTTTATTATTCATATTAATATCAAATTCAGTAGATAAAAAATGTTTAAATGCTGAATCTGTAACATAATAGTTTTCTATTGAATAACATGAGGTCTGAAAAACTTTATCTTTAATTATATCTTCATCAAAATCTTTATCTATAAAAAATATCTTTTTAACATTTTCATCTTCTAATAAATCTTCATAAACTTTCAATACCTCTTTTTTTCCGTTGCAATCATAATGAAATATTTCTTCTTCTTCTATGTCCAGATATTGTATTATTCTACTTCTATAATATTTATAATCTTCTCCTTCAAAGAAACAAAAAGTTTTATCTGGATATTTATCATGGTCACAAATATATTTTGCAAGTATTACTGAAGATTTACCTTTGCTTGCTACCAATTCTTCTACATAATTTTCTTCCATTTTTACCCCTTATACTTAAATACATTTTTCATACTTTTTGTATTTCTTTCATATTCATTATCAAAAATAAATGGTGAATGTGTAACAACTACTATTTTTTCACACTTATTTGTATTAACAATGTCTGGTATTAACATACTTTGCCATTTTATTGACAATGATAATTCTGGTTCATCTATTAAAAGAATTGATTTATTTTCAGTATCTAGATATAATTTTGCAAATATTGATATTATTTGTTTTTCACCGGATGATAAATTATTTATGCTTATAGGTGTATTGCTTTCTAAATTTATAATTTTTACCTCTACACTACTTTCATTATATTCAAATTTTTTGCCATTTAAATATTTATTACAAGTATTAGCAAAATTTCTTATTTTTTCGTCATATTCATTTTGTTTTTCATAATTTTTTATAAGATTTTCTAATAAATTTAATAAATATTTATTTTCATCTTTTAAACTGTTGTTGTTCACTATTTCTTTTTTGATCTTATTTTTTGTTTTTTCGTCTATTTTGTCTCCTATTCTATCTAAAGCTATATTTAATTTTTGACTATTTATCTTGTATTTTTCGCTTTCTTTTATATCTGACTCTAAATATTGTTTCAGTAATAATCCTGTCATTTCATTATATCCACTTATCGCTAAAGTCCTTATATTGTCTAGATTTTTATTAATTAAATCTAAAATATCATCCATTCCAAAGTGAATTAGATTATTTGCTTTTCTCATTCTTATATCATCATATTCTCTTGTATTTTTATTGGTATCAAAAACATTTTTTTCTATTCTTCTGTATGTTGTAAAATATATAACATTATCGCTTATAGAATTTTCTTTAATAAATTCTAATAATTTAACAACATTTTCAGCATTTCCTTCAAATTTATTATTTAAACGTTCTAAACAAAACCTATATATAGTTCTCTCTGCCATCCTTAATGGCATTCCAGTAACTTCACTTAACTTTAATCCATATTTCCTTAATATTGTTGACATATCATATTGTTCGTTTTTTACAATATTTATGACCTTTACAATATCTTCCTCATTAAAAATATCCTGTATATATCTGTAATACCTTGCATCTTCATAATTATTATAGTTCATCCTGTCTCTTGTGTATTCTAATATATCAGTATAATTTATTCTGAATTTTCTTTTAGATTCAAACTCAATTTCTATACTTTCAAAATTTATATCTTTCAACTTATCAAAATTATATGTTAATACATAATATAAACAATTTAATATTGTTGTTTTGCCTAAACCATTTTCACCAACATATATTGTAACAATATCATTCAAATTCAAATCAATATTATACATACCAAATAAATTCCTAATCTTAAATTTTTCTATTACCATAAATAACTCCTTTATTATTATATTATTATATTTATATTTTATACGTAATTTTATTCACTAAATCATAGTTAAATTTTCACTATATTTCTAATTTTGATTTAGCTATATTTATATTCTTCACTATCTTCAGCAACCTTCATATTGTCTTTGTTTCCCTTCTCTTCAATTGAATATATAATTTCATCTTTTTTATTTAATCTTTTCTTTAAATAATCTGATAATTTTTTATCTACACAATAAATATAACATCCCTTTTGTCCTCTTGTCATTAACGTCCTATATGTATTCTTTATTATTTCATCTGCAATTTTTTCAGCTTTATCAAAATCTTGTTGAAACATTTTATATATACCTTTTATTGATTGGTCTGTCCTTGCTCTTTCTGTAACATCAGTAACTATTTTATTATTTTCGTATCTTAGATCATTACCTATAATTACACCAACATAATCAAATTCTAATCCTTGAGCTGTATGTATACATCCTATTTCATTTACTGAATTTGGATCAATTGCCCATGTTTGACTGTTTCCTAAATTCCAACTCATTGCAAAATTATATTCTGGAATTGTTATATCATATACATCTGATTTGTTTTTTCCATCCTTTATCCAGTTCCAACAATACCCTGCAAGTAATCTAGCTTTATTATCAATTTTATTTTTTTCAAAAATTATATCTCTCACTTCATTTGGAGTATCACAAATCTTAATATCATAATCCAGATCAAAACCATCATTATTCGCTGTTTTTCTAATATCTAATACATCATCTAGCCAAGCAATATATCCATCTGATCCATTGCATCTGAATTGTGATTCTAATTCCATTATTTCTGATTCTGCCTCTGCTTGTCCAATATATTTCTGTATTTCTTCAACACTTCCAATATCTTTTAATGTAACTCTTTGAGATTCATCTATAAAAAATATTGAAAACTTAGATGCATGAATAATTTCTTTTATCTGATTTTCTCCTAAATTTTGAAACATTCCAGACTTTGCATTTAATCTATGAGCTTCATCAACAATTAAGACGTCAAACTCATTTTCAGCAGATTCAACAAATGATCCTGAACCTTTAAATAAATTATTTATTCTTGTTTTTCTAAAATCCCCACTTAATTTTGTTGCATATACATTTCTTGGTGCAGCATTCTTTGTTACATATGAACAAACCATATTTTCATTTGTTAGGTTTACTAATAGATTAATTGCTAATACTGATTTTCCTGTACCTGGTCCACCTTTAACAATTAGTACTCTTTTATTTCCATCTCTATATGATTTTCTAGCCATTTCTAATGCTGTTTCATAGACAAGTTTTTGATCATCGATCATAATAAATTCTTCATTACCTTGTAGCATACTAGATAAAGCATCTTGTAATGATTTAGATGGTCTAATTTTTCCATTTTCAATCATATATAGTGTTTCTTTATCGTCACCATATTTAATATAATTATTTATAAAATCTCTTAATTTTTCTACATCACCTTTTATAAATGCAGGTGCTTTTTCTAAATAATATTTATAGTTATCTGATAATAATGTTGGAGGTGTTACAGTTAAATAATTATGAAGATATGCACAAGGATGTAAATCTATTTGTCTATCTTGAACTGTTTCATTGTAATCCTCTATAGTTGTTGCATATGACCATGCTTGATATGATGGATGAGTTACTTCTCTCAATGCATGACCTGTAAATGCTTGTACTATTCCATCTTTTCCATTTACAATATCTGCTTCAGTCCACTGCTTTAATTCAACAATTATAGCAGTGTTTTTTAATTTTCCGTCTTTACCAGTGATTATAAAATCAACTCTTTTAGAAGTATTTGGTATTTTAAATTCAATAGCTATTCCTACATTTCTAGGTATGTTATTGTCTATTAATACTTTCATCATATATTGCATAGAATTATTCCATGCCTTTCTCTCACTTTCAGATGTATGATATCCCATCTTTTCATAGAATTTTCTATCTATATTTTCTTCAATTTGATCTTGTACAACATCTTCTATAAATAATTGCTTTGTTGCTTCATATACTATCATTTTTATCTCCTATATTTAAATTTTTCTAATTAATGTTATAACTTTTCCTATTATTTTAATTGTTTTATTTAAATCTTCTTCTTTATATACTGTAGTATCATATTCTCTATTTAATGGTTCTAATAATATATATCCATTAGATTTTGAAATTCTTCTAACTATTGCTTCTTCATTTGCAATTTTTACAACACATATATCCAAATTAGAAAATACTTCTTCTTTTTCAAAAATAATAACATCATTCTTAGATATTTTTGGTTCCATAGTATCATTTTTAATTTTATATGCATAAAATTTTTTAGGTTTATAACCATTATTTATATCATTATAATAGATCACATCAAAATCATGCAATTCTCCATTTTCAATTTGTTTTATGCTTTCAACACTTTTAATTAATGGAATCTTAATATATTTTTCTTTTTCATTCATAAATATTCACCTTTATAACTTATTATATTTTGTACTAACTCCTTTAGCTTTCTCCACAGGATATTTCTTCCTTGTCTTATCTAGCTTTTTTAATATAATTTCTTCAGGATTTACATTTAGTTTCATAGCCATTTGAATGCAATAAGTAAAAACATCCGCTAATTCTTCGCAAACATCTTCTTTATTATAATTATCACTATTCCATTGAAAACACTCTAATAATTCGCCTGATTCAATCGCAATTGATTTGGCAAGATTTTCTGGAGAATGAAATTGATCCCAGTCTCTTTCTTCGTTGAATTGTTTTATTTCTTGCATTAGCTTATCCATTATTACGCCTCCTCTAAATAAATCTTTTTCTCAAACGCTCCTCTTTTTTCTTGTTTATTTTTTCTTATTTTTTCAAATTCTTTGATTGAAACATCCATAGAATTCAATATTCCATAAATAACTTCAACTATATCTGCTAATTCTCCAACATTGTTATCTTCTAAATATTCTTTTACTTCTTCTTGTAACTTTTTATTTAATTCTTGTCTATATTCATTGTCATCTAATATTCTGTATTTTGCTATTCTTCCATCTGCTTCAATAATATCTGTTATTTTATCTCTAACAAGTTTATTATATATTTTCATTATTTTCCTCCTATCCTACAAGTATAATTTGTGGCTTGTAGTTTTTCTCTATTTATTGCTCCTTTTATAATCTTTAAATCTGCAGACATCGTTTTTGTATTAAAATTATAAACTCTATATAAATAATATTTATCTTTATATTGTTCAGAAAATTCAACCTCATTTTCTGATATATGAAATATATTATTTAATCCTCCTTTAGTTGTTTTTACTTCTATATATTTTTCATTTCCGTCTTTATCATATGAAAGCACATCAAATCTTTCAGCATTTCCTGCAATTTCTCTTGTTGCAAAAACTTTATCTGCTAGATCTTCTCTTCCTTCCATTATAAGTCTAGTTTTTTCATATTCTACAACAACGTCTTCGCCTTTTTTTCCTAATTCTGTATTCTTTTTTATTTCTCCTTCAAAATTGATATTCTTATTGCTATAAAATTCATTTGTACTTTTTCCTTTTCTACTTTCGTTCTCATATGAATACTCTGTTTCTTCTTCATTTAATTCTAATGTGAATTTTTTAGTATCAAAATCTTCAATATCATACGTATTTATTTTTTTGTTATTTATTAACCTGTTTGAATTGTCTTCATTCCAATCTAAAATCTGCCACTTAAAATAAACTGGTTTTTCTCTTTGATTATCATGATCTACATATGCTAACAACCCCATATATGTATAATCTTCTTTATCAGATGTTCTTAAAAACAAATATATATTATTTTTTAAATAATCATGATTTATAAAATCAATTATTCTTGATTCATTTAAAGTTTGAGAAGGTTGTGATTGCCATGTTAAAATCCCATTCTCATCTATATTTTCATCAAATTCATGTCCAGATTGCTTCTTGCCATATGTTACTAGAAATATGTAATCGTGCTGCGTCCCTGGTATTCTTATTATTCCCTGTAATCCCCATGTTCCTGCCTGTGGTGTAAATTTTGTATCTGGTGAGAAAATATCATGTATATCTTTTCTTGAATATTTCTCATATCTAACTAATTTTCTCATTTATTCCTCCTATATTAAATCAAATACTGCTTTATCTGCCTCTGCAAATTCAAAATTATCTTTTTCTTCTTTTGTTATCCACTCACAACTTTCATGTTCTAATAATTCTACCTTTTCACTCAATAATTTTGCTTTATAAAAAATTAATTTTATGTCTTTTTCAGGATAATGATGAATACTTTCTCCAATGTATTCATTTACTTCTATATCCGCATTAAGTTCTTCCTTTATTTCTCTTATTAATGCTCTTTTATAAGATTCATTTTTTTCTACTTTTCCTCCTGGAAATTCCCATAATCCACCCTGAGCCTTTTTTAAATTTCTTTGTGCTATTAAAAACTTATCATTTTTATAGATCACTCCAGCAACTACTTCTATCATCTTTTCTCCTAAATTCCATTTTTTACAAATATATCACAAAATCTTGATTTTCTCAACAAAAAGCTCTTTATTTCTACAAAAAAATAGAAGTATTTCTACTTCCATTTTAAATTTTAATTAATCTTTTACTCATCTTATTCCAACTATTTTTTACTTGATCATTTATTTTTCCTAATTCTCCGTATTCTTTTTGTGCCCTATCAGCATATGTTAAGAAATTTCCTTTTTTAACATTTTTTGTTTTCATTCCTAAATAAGAATATTGTTTATATAACTTTTTTCTACCTATGTTCCTACCTGTTTTTACAGTCCATTTGTTTATTGTTTTTATTCTTGCATACATTTTCCTATAATATTTTGCTACTGTTTTTTCTCTTATTTTCACAAATTTTCCATCATATGAAAATCCAAGATAATTAATAATAGTATTTTCTTTTAAAACTTTA
>OLGD01003108.1_pt1 | contig 16570 bp, 13 predicted proteins | sample 1605311 | NCBI WGS metagenome assembly OLGD01 (sample SAMEA3888917, study PRJEB22519) | human gut metagenome | biome: human gut; feature: human-associated habitat; material: faeces | place: Denmark | collected 2010 | reverse complement strand
GCCCAGTGAGCAAGGGAGTTGAAGGAAGCCGCCTTGGCGGCGACGCGCAACGACCTTTGCGAACTGCATTGTGGCCCCCGAACCCCCGGGGGGATTCGACAGGCTGAACAGGCATATCCCAGGGGATATGCCTGCAAAAAACCGCGTATTTGGGGTTGCTTTTCGGCCCGCCGGGGCCGGGAGATCAAAGCAGGGTAATGCCCGCCCGCTCGCAAGCGGCCAGGGTTTCCGCGTCCCAGATGGAGGATTGCACCTCGCCGATGTGGGCCTTGCCCAGCATCAGCATACACAGCCGGCTCTGGCCAATACCGCCGCCGATGGTGAGGGGCAGCTTGCCCTTGAGCAGCATGGAGTGGAAGGGCAATTGCCGCCGGTCGTCGCAGCCGGCCTTGGTCAGCTGGGCGTCCAGGGACTCCGCGTCCACCCGAATGCCCATGGAGGAGATCTCCATGGCGCAATCCAGCAGGGCGTCGTAAAACAGGATATCCCCATTGAGGGCCCAGTCGTCATAGTCCGGCGCGCGGCCGTCATGGGGCATTCCGCTCTTGAGCTTATCCCCGATGCCCTGGATGAACACGGTGCCGAATTCCCGGGTGATGGCGTGCTCCCGCTCCTTGGGGGAAAGCTCCGGATACCGGTCCTCCAGGGCCTGGGTGCTCACAAAGGTCACCTCCCGGCACAGCTCGGTATTCAGGTGGGGATACCGGGCCCGCACCGCGTCCATGGTATCGCATACGCAGCCTACGATGGCCCGCACCGTGGAATACAGGGTTTCCTGGTTGCGGGTCTGCGGGGTGAGGACCTTTTCCCAATCCCACTGGTCCACATACACGGAGTGGAGGTTATCCAGCGTCTCATCCCGGCGGATGGCGTTCATGTCCGTATACAGCCCCTTCCCCGGCCGGAAATCATACCGGTAAAGGGCCATGCGCTTCCACTTGGCCAGGGAATGCACCACCTCCGCGTCGCAGCCGGCGCTGGGGATATCGAAGCGCACAGGCCGCTCCACCCCGTTCAGGTTGTCGTTGAGGCCGCTTTCCGGCACCACGAACAGGGGCGCCGTCACCCGCTTGAGCCGCAGGGCCCGGGCCAGGCTATCCTGGAAATTCCGCTTGATCAGGGCGATGGCGTCCTGGGTATCGTACAGGGTCATGGTAGGGCGATAGCCCGCGGGAATATAGGTTTTGGACATGGAAACACTCCTCTCCATAAAATCGTTTTCGCTGCCTTGGCCGGGCCCCCGGCCTTACAAAGCCCCGCCAACCGGGCGCCGGGCCTTAAAAAAGGGCCATATCCTCCTTCAACGCGTTCCGGAGCAGATACGGCCTTTTCAACCATTTCGTTTCTGGCCGTCCGCGGATCTTGCCGGACGGCGATCCCTGGAAAATTTCCGTTGGCCTACTCGTCGTTCCTGCGAAGGAAGCTGGGCAGATCCAGGTTATTCTTTTCCTTGGGATTGTAATCGGTCTTTGGCAGATCCTTTTTGGTAAAATGGGGGGTCACATCCTCCCCTTCCGGCAGGGGGGATACATAGTCCGGCTTGCGGGTCCTGGGCCGGTTGATCCAGGACACGGTCTGCAATTCATCTTCCGTTCCCCGGTTCTTGGTCTCCCCGATGGTCTTGCCGGCGCGCTGTACGGCGGACTGCTTGCTTGCCCCCTGCTGCTGGCCGGGGGTCTGGCCCTGCTCCCCTTCAAAGCCGGTGGCGATCACCGTGATGCGCACGCCTTCGCCCATTTCCTCGTCGATGCCCGCGCCCCAGATGATGTTGGCTTCGGGATCCGCGTATTCCTGGATGATGGAGGCTGCCTCGGATACCTCGTGAATGCCCAGATCGCTGCCGCCGGTGATGTTGAGCAGAACGCCCTTGGCGCCGTTGATGGTGGTCTCCAGCAGGGGGCTGATCACAGCCTGCCGGGCCGCCTCGGAAGCGCGCTTGTCCCCGGTGGCGGTGCCGATGCCCATATGGGCCATGCCCCGCTCCCGCATGATGGTACGCACGTCCGCAAAGTCCAGATTGATCATGGCCGGCACCGCGATCAGGTCGCTGATGCCCTGGATGCCCTGGCGCAGCACGTCGTCCGCAATGCGGAAGGCTTCCGCCAGGCTTACGTTGCCCACCGTATCCAGCAAGCGGTCGTTGGGGATGGTGATGAGGGTATCCACGTTGTTTTTCAAATTGAGGATGCCGTTTACCGCATTGTTCATGCGCACCTTGCCCTCAAAGGCAAAGGGCTTGGTGACCACGCCGATGGTGAGGATGCCCAGCTCCTTGGCGCATTCCGCCACGACCGGCGCCGCGCCCGTGCCGGTGCCGCCCCCCATGCCCGCGGTGATGAACACCAGGTCCGCCCCCCGCAGGGCTTCGGTGATGGAATCCCGGCTTTCCTCGGCGGCCTTGCGGCCGATCTCCGGGTCTGCGCCTGCGCCCAGGCCCTTGGTCAGCTTTTCGCCGATCTGAATCTTCTGGTTGGCCCGGGAAAGATAAAGGGCCTGCTTATCCGTATTGACCGAGATAAATTCCACGCCCCGGATGCCGTATTGGATCATACGGTTCACCGCGTTATTCCCGGCGCCGCCTACGCCGACCACTTTCAGCTGGGCAAGCTGGCCTCTTTCAAAATCCAATTCCAAACCGATCGGCATATTCTTCCTCCTAATATCGTGGTACATAGCCATTCTCTAGCTTATTATATCATCTATTTGAAAAAAAGCCTCTTAATTTTTTGAAAATCCCATTTTGAAAATCCATGCCTTCCAGCCGGCCCTCCCCTTCCCCCGCGTGGAGCACAAAATCCATTACGGAAAAGGCGCTGGCATAGTTGGGGGAGCTCAAGCGGGGCATCCAAGGCATACGCACCTTGATGGGGATGCCCAGCTCCTTTTCCATGAACTCGCAGCTGCCCCGCATCAGGGTAACGCCGCCGCCGGTGAGGTAGACGGGCAAGCGCTTGGTCAGCTGCACCCCCATCTCCCCCAGCCTGCCCCGGATCAGCTCCACCAGCTCCTTGGCCCGGGCCTCCAGAATGTATTGGATGGCCGCGTGCTCCACCCGCAGCGTGCCGCCGGAGGGGATGCGCACCGTGTCGATGGAATCCTGATAATCCAGGGAAAACACATACCGGCGCTTGATGCTTTCCGCTGCCGACCGGGAAATGCCGAAGGCATAGGCCAGATCCCCGGTGAAGTGGCCGCCCCCCACGGGGATGGATTCGCAGGCCACCAGGGCGTTGCCCCGCAGCAGGCTTAGGTCCGTATGCCGGGCCCCCACGTCGATGAGCACCGCGCAATCCGCCCGCTCCGCCGGGGGAATCACAAACAAGCCGCTGGAAAGGGGCGCGCCGATGTACATATCCGCATCCAGCCCCACCTTGTCCAAGGCGGCGGAAATCAAGGACTTTAGCTCTTCCTGGACATAGACGTGGCTCACGGGGCCGGATAGGAAGGGGGCTGCTTGTCCCACGGGCACCTCGGGCCTGGGCCCGGCCCCGGTATCGAATTCGATGGGGGTGGAGTGCATGAGGGCATACCCTTCGGGCTGCGCAAACGCCAGGGAGGCGTCGATCAGCTGATCCACCGTATCCATGGTGATCTTTTTGCCCCGGCCTCCCAGCTCCACCCGTCCGTCGTGGACGATGAGCTTCAAAAAGGGGGCGGGTACGCCGATATTCAAATTGCGGACCCGGATCTTGGCCTCTTCCTCCGCCATGGTCAGGGCTTCTACCAGGGCGCCGGAGAACTGCTGGACATCCAAAAACCGCCCATCCCGATAGCCATCATATTCCCGTATGCCCACCCCCCGCACCAGGAACCCGTCCCGGCCGTCCGAACAGCATAGCAGGCAGATGATCTTCGAGCTGCCGATATCTAAAATGGCGGTGTTTTGCCCCATATCGCCTCCAAGCCGGCCCAGCGCCGGCCCCTGCATAAAAATCCAATTTCTCCGCTGGAAATCCTACCCAAAGCAGAATCCCATACGTAGATTTAGCATACCATACCGCCTTATTTTACGCAATATCACGTCCGCCTATTTCACGAATTTATGCGAAAGCTTCCTGCTTTTCCAGCCTATCCGTCAAAGTTGTTCCCCCCCGAGGTGGCCGGGGGCTGGGCCGGGGTTCCCGACGTACCCGCCGGGGTCTGCTGGGGCGCCGGGGTCTGCTGGGGCGTTTCCTCCCCCTCCCCGCCGTCCTGCTGGGGCGCCTCGCTGGTTTCCGGGGCGGGCGTGGCCGGCGGGCTATATACCGGGTCGCCCTGCACCGCCAGGTCGATGGTGCCCCCTTGCAGGCCCATCTCCTCCAGCCGCTGGATAATGGCAGGCAAATTGGCCAATTTATCCAACAGATCCTCCGTTTGCCCCAGATGGATGGTGTACCCATCCTTGGACTCCAGGTTCACGCTTAAGGGCTGGGTCATATCTAGGCTTTGCATATCCTCTGCGATGCCCGCCTGGCTCAACGCCTCTATGACGGAAAGCAGGATGTTGCTGTAAAAATCCCCGGATTCCCCCAGCCGCTGGTTTATCTGGAACCCGGTGGAGCCCATGCCGTATACCTCCAGCAGGTCACCCGGGCTCTTTTCGATGGAAATCACATACCCCTCTGCGTCGATGATGGCGTAGCTGCCGCCCCCCACGATGGCCGCGATGGGCTCCCGCTCCTGGATGATGATCCGCAGCTTGTCCGGATACACCCGCTGGATGGTGGCGTCCTGAATCAGGGGGTTCTCCAGGAGCCGCGCCCGGGCTTCCCCGGTATTCACCAGCAGGATGTGTTCCCCCACGTTGATCCCCGCCTGGCTCAGCACGTCCGCCCGGGGGATGGTGGTATTGCCCTCCACCTCGATCCGCTGGATCAGCAGCCAATAGTACAGGGTGGCCAAAATGCAGCCCATCAGCACCAGGCCGCAAAACATGACCCCCTTTTCGATTACCCGCCGGGAAACCCGCAGCTTCTTCCGGGGCCGGGGCCGGGCCTTGGATAGGTCCACCAGCTCCAGTTCCTTTTCCGCTTCCCGTTTCCCCTTGGGGCCGGCGGTTCCCTTTTTCCTTTTCCCCTTTCCCCGGATCGTTTTCCGCCGCCATTTGCGCCGCCTTGGCGCCGGGGCTTCCTCCTCCGGGGGGAATCGCGCCGGGATCTCTTGGGGTTCCTCCTGGGATTCTTCCTGGGGCTCGTCCAAGCAATCCTCCCAGCCGCCTTCTTGTGCCGCCCCTTCCGCCCCGGGCAGGGCTGCTTCCGGGGCCGCCGCCCCGCCTTCCCCGGCAATGGGGTCGGGGGCTTCCCCCGTCGCTTCCCCTGCCGGGGCCGAGGGGGGCGCGTCCACAAATTCAATGGGGGGATATGCCGCCTCCGCCTCGGCTTGTCCGTCCGGGCCGTGGTCGGGGGCGCTGTAGCGGGCCTTGATCTGGGCCAGGTCGATGGAGGGGCGCAGAGGGTCCTGCGCCGCCGGCTTCGGCCGCGCCTTCCCTTTGCGCCATACCGTTCTCCAATCCATGGCCTTACAGGTTCTCCTCTCTTGTAATATGGGCCCCCAGGGCCCGCAGCTGCCCGTCCAGGGCCTCGTAGCCCCGGTCGATCAGCTCCACCCCGTATATGGTGGTGATCCCCCGGGCTTTGAGCCCCGCCAGGGCCAGCGCCGCCCCGCCCCTAAGGTCCCGGGCTGTTACCTGGGCCCCGGTCAAGCCTTCTACCCCCCGGATCACCGCGGTGCGGTCCTTTTGCGTATACACCGCCCCCATGCGCATCAGCTCCGGCCCATGCTTGAACCGGTTCTCAAACACGTTTTCCACGATCATACACGCCCCCTGGGCCACCGTGGCCAGGGCGAAAAACTGGGCCTGCATATCCGTGGGAAAGCCCGGATAGGGCAGGGTCTCGATCAGCTTGATCTCCTGCAGCCGTTCCGGCCCCCGCAATCGGATGGCCGCCTCTTGGCAATCGATCTTGCAGCCCGCCTCCCGCAGCTTGCTGAGCATACTGCCCATATGCTGGGGCCGCACGTTGTGCAATTCCACCTCGCCCCCGGTGATGGCCGCCCCGCAAAGCAGGGTGCCCGCCACGATCCGGTCGGGCATGATGGTATGCTCCGCCGTGCTTTTCGCCGTTGTACCCCCCCGGATCCGGATGTTGGAGGTGCCCGCGCCGCTTACATCGCAGCCCAGGGCGTTGAGAAAGCTTTGCAGGTCCTCGGTCTCCGGCTCCCGGGCCGCGTTGCGGATATAGGTTTCCCCCCGGGCCGCCACCGCCGCCATCATGATGTTTTCCGTGGCGCCTACGCTGGGATAATCCAAATGGATCTCCGCCCCCTGCATACGGCTTCCGTCGCACAGGATCAACCCGCCCTGCTCCCGGATGCTTACCCCCAGGGCGTTCAAGCCGCTCAGGTGCAGGTCGATGGGCCGGTTGCCGATTTCGCAGCCGCCGGGATAGGTGCATACCGCCCGGCCAAAGCGGGCCAGCAGGGGCCCCAGCATGAAAATGGACGAGCGCAACTCCTTGGAGATGCGCTGGGGCATGGTATAGGCGGAGGTAGCCGCCATATCCAGCCATAGGGCGCCGTCCGCTTCCCAGCGGTAGTCCGCCCCCAGCTCCCGCAGGATGGCCAGCATATTTTCCACGTCCCGGAGCCGGGGGCAGTCATACAGCCGCACCTGGCCCGGGCAGATCAAGGCTGCCGCCAATATGGGCAGCGCCGCGTTTTTCGCGCCGGATACCCGCTGGCTGCCGTACAACGGATATCCACCCTCCACCATGAATGCTGCCATCCAACGCTCCTCTCCCGCCGCCCATGCCTTCCCAATGCGGCACATTCCATCTTATGCAGGAGAATGCAGTTTGTGCAGCCCAATTGCCCATCTTAGTCCAATTGGATGTCCCTGGAGATGTTCAGCAGGATCCCCACCGCCATCATAAAGATGACCAGGGAGGTGCCGCCGGCGCTGATAAAGGGCAGGGTCTGGCCGGTGGGCGGTACGGAGCTGGTGGCCACCCCGATGTTGACCGCCACCTGCAGGGCCAGCACCAGGGTGATGCCCCCGGCCAGCAGGCTGCCGAACCGGTCCTTGCACCGGGCGGCGATGCGCACCCCCCGCCATATCACGAAAAAGTATGCCCCCATCAGCAGCACGCATCCCACGAACCCCAGCTCCTCCCCGATGATGGAGAAGATAAAGTCGCTTTCCCCGTAGGTGAGGAAGCGGAGCTTCTGGGTGGAAAAGTTCAATCCCTTGCCGAACAGGCCCCCGTTCCCCAGGGCGTATAGGGACTGGATCAGCTGATAGCCGCTGCCCAGGGGGTCCTTCCAGGGGTCGGTAAAAATGGTCAGCCGGGCCCAGCGGTAGGGCTGCACCTTGGCCAGGACCAAAAACAGCGGAATCATCAGCATCCCCAGGCCGAACAGGTGCTTCATGGAGGCCCCGCCGATAAACAGCATCACCGCCCCGATCAGCAGCACGATCATGGCCATGGACATGTTCCGCTGCATCAGCAGCAGGGCCGCCAATGCGCCCATGATGATCAGCATGGGCACCATGCCCCGGACGAAATCCTGCATCATATGCCCATGGGACGCCATGAAGGAGGCCATATACAGGATCAACACGAATTTGGCCAGCTCCGAGGGCTGAAAAGAGGGCAACGAGCCGATCTTCAGCCAGCGCTTGGCCCCGTTGAGCTCCTGGCCCCAGAACACCACCGCGATCATCAGCAGGATGGTCACCACCAGGGCGATCACCTTCAGCTTTTCCAGATACCGGTATTGGATGCGGGACATGACATACATGCCCACGATGCCGACCAACAGGTACTGCACCTGGTTGCGCAGGTAAAAGAACCCATCGTGGTTGGTGGAGGCGCTGTATTGGGCGGAATAATAGCTGGCGGAAAACATCATCACCAGGCCAAAGGCGGATATGCCCAGCACGGCGATATACAGCCAATGGTCCATTTTCCCCGTCTGGGGCCTACGCCGTATCTCCATGGTTCCCGCCTCCTTTCCAAAGGATTACAGCCGGTTGACGATGGCCTTAAACAGTTCGCCCCGCTGCTCATAGTTGTCAAACTGGCCCCAGCTGGCCGCCGCCGGGGATAGCAGCACCGTATCCCCGGGGGCCGCCAATTCCCCGGCCCGGCGGATCATGCCTTCAAAATCCGGGCCGTCATAGGTATAAAAGGGGGTGAAGCCGGTTTCCGCCGCCGCCTTTTGGATGGCCGGAATGTTGCAGCCGGAGGCCAGCACCGCCTTCACCCGGCCCCCAAAGGCTTCGAACAAGGGCCGAAAATCGCTATGCTTGTCGTAGTTGCCCACCCCCAGCAGCAAAACCGTAGGCCGGTCCATGGCCAATACCGCCTTGATGGTGGAATCCGGGTTGGTGCCCTTGGAGTCGTTGACGTACCGCACGCCCCCCACCTCCCGGACGAATTCGATCCGGTGCTCCACCCCGGGGAAGGCTTTTAGGCCCCTACAAACCGCCGCCGGCTCCAGGCCCATGCAAAGGGCCAAGGTGGCGGCGCACATGGCGTTTTCCAAATTGTGGGCCCCGGGGATCTGCAATTCCTCGGGCCGGATCAGGGGGAGCTCCCGGCCGTCCAGCCGGAAGGTCATACGGCCGCCCTGCAGGCACATGCCTTCCTGCAACGCCTGGGCCTGGGAAAAGTATACCACCCGGGCCTTGGTGAGCCGGGCCATATCCCGCACCACCGGGTCGTCGTAATTGAGCACGGCGAAGTCCTCCGGCCGCTGGTTTTCAAAGGCCCGGCACTTGGCCGCCACATAGTTTTCCATCCGGTTCTCAAACCGGTTGAGATGATCCTCGCTGATGTTCAGCATCCCCATGGCGTTGGGCCGGAACCGCTTTATGCTCTCCAGCTGCAAGGCCGCCACCTCCGCCACCACATAGTCCCCCGGCCGGGTGTTCCTGGCCTCCTGGGTGATGGGCACCCCGATGTTGCCCAGCACAAAGGCGCGCTTCCCCGCCCCCTGGAACAGGGCGCCGGTCAGGGCGGTGGTGGTGGTTTTCCCATTGGTGCCGCTCACGCAGACAAACCGGGCCTTCGGGTCGCAATACCGGTAGCCCAGCTCGATCTCGCCGATCACCTCCGCCCCCAGGGCCTTGGCCTTCTTGGCAAAGGGGGCGAAAATGGGGATTACCGGGCTTAGGACCACCAGGTCCTGCCCCGCTACCAGCTCCATAGGGTCTTGGCCCAGGGCGTCTGTATACTCTATGCCCGCCAGCTGTTCCTTTAGACCCGGGATTTCCTTTTTCATGTCGTTGATGGTGACCTGGTAGCCCTGTTCCCATAGCAGCCGCGCACTGGCCACGCCGCTTTTCGCCATGCCGCATACCAGGGCGGTCTTGCGCCCGTTCATACTGCATCCTCCTATTTGCCTATGGCTCTATTATTGAAAGGCTTCCGCCTGCAAAATCGAAAAAAAGCCGTCCGGTAACAGTTTCAGGGAGTTTGAGACAAGGAGCCGCGTCCTGTCTCAAACGCCTTGAACCCGCCTGCCGTGCCAAGCGCCAACGAATCACGGCTATACGGTACCTGCCACCGAGCGGCGAATAAAAACGATTGGGTGATTGGGCTTGTCCTACCTGCCCAATGGGTTATTGAAAGGCCAACAGGCAAATCAGGCACAGGATCGTGGTCACGATCATGTAGACGGACACGATCCGGGTCTCGCTGTAGCCCAACAATTCAAAGTGATGGTGTAAGGGCGCCATTTTGAAGATCCGCTTTTTCCGGGTCTTATAGCTGCCCACCTGTAAAATGACCGAAACCGAGCTTGCCACAAAGCAGGCCCCCATAATGGGCAGCAGCAGCACCGCCCGGGAGAAGATGGCCATTACCGCCACCGCGCCCCCCAGGGCCAGGGAACCGGTATCCCCCATGAACACCCGGGCCGGATAGCTGTTATACCGGAGGAAGCCCAGGCACCCCCCGGCCACCGCGGCGGCAAATACGCCCATGGATTGCAGCTCCGCCGCATATTGGGTCTGCTGGGCCTGGGCCATATCGCCGGGGTTTTTCATGGCCGTGGCCAGGTACAGGAAGATCACCCCCATGGTTAGGGAATAGATCAACGTCACCCCGGAGGAGAGCCCGTCCAACCCATCGGTAAGGTTCACGCTATTGACCGTACCGATGATCACGAACATGATGAAGGGGATATAGAATACCCCCAGGTCCCATTCCAGGCCGGAAAAGGCCAGGTAGATCTTGGGGCCGATAAAGGGGCTTTTGTAAGCGTAGGCCGCCACGATGGCCGCGATGAGGAACTGGGCGATGATCTTCTGATAGGCCCGAAGCCCCACGGTATTTTTGCAGCGCACCTTCAGAAAATCATCCAGGAAGCCCACCAGGGCGAATCCCACCGTGCACAGCAGCGCCGGCAGCACCAATTCCGTCGCCGAGAGGGAAAAGGCCAGCGTGCCCGCCAGGATGCCGAACAGAAACATCAGCCCCCCCATGGTGGGGGTCCCCTGCTTGGTCAGGTGGCTTTTCGGCCCCAGCTCCCGCTCGCACTGGCCGAACTTCAGCCGCTTGAGCAGGGGGATCAGCGCCGGCCCCAGCAGGATGGTCACGCCCGCGCTCAACAGCAGGGCGTATATCATATAACGCATGGATTACCTCCGTCTGCGGATCAATCGGTACCCAACAGCTCCGCTACGATCTCTTTCTCGTCAAAGTGGTGTTTGCCGCCGTTGATTTCCTGGTAGTTTTCGTGGCCCTTGCCCGCCAGGATGATCACGTCGTTTTTCCGGGCGTTTTCCAGGGCATAGCGGATGGCCTCCCGCCGGTTTTCGATGATTACGTGCTCGCAGCCGCTCTTCTTGACCCCTTCCTCAATGTCCTGGATAATGGCCATGGGGTCCTCGCTGCGGGGGTTATCCGAGGTCACGATGAGAAAATCGCTATACCGGCCCGCCACTTCCCCCATGATGGGCCGCTTGGCATGGTCCCGGTCGCCGCCGCAGCCAAACAGGGTAACCACCCGGCCCGCCGCAAAGCCCCGCACGGTTTTGAGCACGTTTTCCAGGGCGTCGGGGGTATGGGCGTAATCCAGCAGCACCGTAAAGGCGTGCTTGCCTGTGGGCAAGGGCTCCAGCCGGCCGCTGACGCTCACCATGTTTTCCAGGCCGCTCTTGATGGAATCCAGGGACCAGCCCAGGCTCAGGGCCACCCCCGCCGCCCCCATGGCGTTGAACACGGAAAACAGGCCGGGGATGGGAATATTCATCCGGGAGGTGATGTTGCGGTAATGCAGGTCAAACTGCACCCCCCGGGTGGTGATGTCGATCTCGCTGGCGGTGATATCCGCCTGCTCCCGGATGCCGAAGGTCATCACCGGCAGGTCCAGCCCCGCCAGCAGCTCCTGGGCATGGGAATCGTCTATATTGACCACCGCCATATCGCTCTGGTAAAACAGCTGCTTTTTGGCGGCCAGGTAATTGGCAAAGGTTTTATGATAATCCAGATGGTCCTGGGTCAGGTTGGTAAATTCCCCCACCTGGAACTGGATGCCGTGGACCCGCTTCTGATCCAGGGAGTGGCTGGATACCTCCATGATCACCACATCCACCTGCTCGTCCTTCATCTGCCGGAAGATCCGCTGCAGGTCCACGCTTTCCGGGGTGGTGCGCTCCGTATCGATGATGAAGTCCCCGATCATGTTTCGGATGGTGCCGATAAGCCCCACCTTTTTCCCCATCCGCTCCGCGATGGCCTTGAGCATGTAGGTGGTGCTGGTTTTGCCGTTGGTGCCCGTGATGCCGATGATGGTCATATCCTTGGCGGGATAGCCGTAGTACCCCGCCGCCATTTCTGCCATGGCGATGCGGGTATTGGGCACCAGCACCTGGGGCACCGCCAGGGGAAGCTCCCGCTCCACCACCAGCGCCGCCGCACCCTGCTCCACCGCCTGGGCCGCATAGGCGTGCCCGTCGGCAAAGGTGCCTACGATGCAGCAGAATACATCCCCTGCTTTTACCTTGCGGGAATTGTATTGCAGTTCCCCCACTTCCACGTCCTGCCCCAGCAGCCTGTGCTCGGTCGGCTTTGCCAATTCGCTCAATCGCATCTTTCTCTCTCCTTCGTGGGCGCAAGCCGCCCGGTTCCTGGGGTCTAGTCCTCTTCCTCGTCGCCGGGCAGGGTGGCGGTGGCGGCGTTTTCAAACTCCACCAGCACCTCTGTGCCGGCTTCCACCTTGGCGCCCGCCTCCGGTACCTGCCGGAAGGCGATGCCCGTTTGATCCGGCGGGTCGATGCGGATCTCCAGCCCCGCCTCGTCCAGCATATCCTTCACCCCCAGGCGGGAGCGCCCCAAAACATTGGGTACGGTCACCAGCTCCGTTTCCGCCTCGGTGATGATCTCGCCGGTGTTGGCGGTGTACAGCAGCACCTCGCTGCCCTTTTGCACGATCTCATTGGGCGCCGCCACCTGGGCGGTCACCGTATCCGCCTCGTCGTCCTGATAGACCGCCTCCAGCCCGTTGGCTTTTAGGGCGGCCTTGGCGTCCTGGATGGTCATGCCCGTCAGGTCGGGCACGCTCACGGTCTCCGCCTGCTCGGTGGGCAAGAAGCCCGCGTGGCGCAGGGTTTCCTCCAGCACCTGCTTGACAAAGGGCGCCGCCACCGTGCTGCCGAAAATGGTGCCCACCTTGGGCTCATCCACCAGGATCAAACACAGGTATTCCGGGTCGTCCGCCGGCGCGAAGCCGATGAAGGAGGCGATCAACTTCCCCTCGGCGATTTTGCCGTCCTCGTATTTCTGGGCGGTGCCGGTCTTGCCCCCCACCCGGTAGCCGGGTATGGCGCCGTTTTTCCCGCTGCCCTCGGTGACCACGCTCTCCAAAATGGTGCGCACCTTGGCGCTGGTCTCCTCCGAGATCACCCGCCGCACCGTGGTGGGCTGGTTTTGCAGGATCACCTCGCCGCTTTCGCTGACAATGCGGTCCACCACATAGGGCTGCATCAGCTCCCCGCCGTTTACCGCCGCGCAAACCGCGGTGGCCAGCTGGATGGGGGTTACGGCGATGCTCTGGCCAAAGCCGATGCGGGCCAGGGTATTGTCGTTGATGTACTTCTGGTGGGTCACGATGCCGCCGCTCTCCCCGGAGATGCCGCTGCCCGTGGTGCTCCCGAACCCGAAGCCGTAGATGTAATCGTAAAAGGTCTCCGCCCCCATGGCCAGGGCCATCTGCATGAAGGCCGGGTTGCAGGAATTCTGCACCGCCTGGATCAGGGTTTCGCTGCCATGGCCCCCGTCCTTCCAGCACTTGATCCGCTCCTCGTTCACCACATAGGAGCCGTCGCAATGGTAGGCGGTGGATTCATCCACCGTGCCGCTGTCCAGGGCGGCCGATAGGGTGATGATCTTGAAGGTGGAGCCGGGTTCGTAGCTATCCGCCACCACCCGGTTGCGGCTCAGGGAATTCAGCAGGGATATATCGTCCCGGGGCGGGCTGTTGGGGTCGTAGTCCGGCTGGGTGGAGATGGCCACGATCTCGCCGGTTTTGCATTTCATGATGATCCCCTGGGCGGTTTCCGCCTGGTTTACCTCCAGGGCCTCCTTGAGGGCCTTTTCCAGGAAGGACTGGATGGCGCTATCCGTGGTGAGCACCACGTCGTAGCCGTTGATGGGCTGGATGATCTCCTGGGCCCCATAGGCCAGGGCCTGGCCCGCCCGGTCGGTTTCCGTAATCATGCGGCCGTCCTGGCCGGCCAGGTATTTATCCAGCTTCTGCTCCAGGCCGCTCTGGCCCACCCCGTCGATGGTGGTGAACCCCAGAAGCTGGGAAAACAGGCTGCCGTTGGGATAATAGCGCTTGGAGTCGATGGCCGTATAGACCCCGTCCCCCAGCTGGCGGGCGTTGATCACGTCGATCACGTCCCGCTCCACCTGCCGCTTGAGGATGACCTCTCTATAGTATTCACCAGCGCTGTTGGTCTTCATGACCTGCTGCAACACATAATCGTAATCCATTTCCAGGATCTCGGACAGCTCCAGGGCGATTCGCTGCCGGTCGTCCGCGTATTCCTCCTGGCTCATCAGGTATGGATTGAGCAAAACCTTATAGGCGGTGCCGCTCTGGGCCAGCACCACGCCGGAAGCGTCGCTGATGGCGCCCCGAGAGGCGGTAAGGGAGGTATCCTGGGTCTGCTGGTTGGAGGCCAGCTCCCTAAGCTCCGGACCGCGGACCAGCATGAACCAGGCCAGGCGCAGGATGAGCAGGGAAAAGATTACCGCCACCCCCACCAGGGTGATGGCCAGCCTTTTCTTGCCGGATACCCCTGCATTTCCCAATGTCTATCACCTCCGCGGCCCTATTGGGGGGCCGCTTGGCCTCCGGCTAGGGATGGTTCCGCTCCCTGGATGCGGACGATCTGATCTGCCTGGGGATACCCCATGCCCGCCTCCAGCGCCGCCTCCCGGGCCTGATCCAGGCTGACGGCCGCATTGAGCTGTACGTTCAGAATGTCGATCTCCCGATTGCACGCCACGATCTGCTCCCGGATCTGGTTGACCACGGCGTATTCCTGGCTGATGATGGCATAGCGCACCAGCAGGATGAGCAGCAGCGCCGCCGCAGACAATACCACCATGGTGGTGAAAAGCAGCCGCCCTGCGTCCACGTATAGGTTTACCTTGGGCTGGCGGGCGATCCGGGTGACCCGGGGCCCGGCGGGCCGGGCTGCCCCATGGCCGGGCTTGGGCCGGGGCTGGCCAACGGGTTCTGCGGCGGGACAGGCTGCGCCCTGGGCATACACCCGGGTACGGGGCGCATACCGCAGCTGGCTTTCCGTCTTTCTTGCCGCTATAGCCATATGTATTCTCCTCTTTTACCGGTTATAACTTTTCTATACCCCTTAGCTTGGCGCTGCGGGCCCTGGGGTTGGCTTCCAGCTCTTCGGGGCCTGCCACCAGGGGTTTTTTCGTCAGGATGCGCGCCGTGGGCCGCTTGCCGCAGGTGCACACCGGCGCCCGGGGGTCGCAGGTACAGGGGTGCTCGAATTGGCGAAAGGCGGTTTTTACGATTCGATCCTCCAGGGAGTGGAAGGTGATGACCGCCATGCGCCCCCCCGGCTTGAGCAGGTCGTGGGCCTGGGCAACGGCCCGGTCCAGGCCGTCCAGCTCCCCGTTTACCGCAATGCGCAGCGCCTGAAAGGTGCGCCGGGCCGGATGGGGCCCCTCCCGCCGGTTGGCCGCCGGAATGGCGTTTTTCACGATCTGGGCCAACTCCAGGGTGCTTTGGATGGGCTTTTGCTGCCGGGCCTTTACGATGGCCCCGGCGATCCTGGCCGCATACCGCTCCTCCCCATAGTCCCGGATGATGTCCCGGAGGGCCTCCTGGGAATATTGGTTCACCACCTGGCTTGCGGTCAGGGGCGCGGCGGTATCCATGCGCATATCCAGGGGCGCGTCCTCGTGATAGGAAAAGCCCCGCGCCGGCGTATCCAGCTGGTAGGAGGAGACCCCCAGGTCCAGCAGGATGCCGTCCACCCCCCGGATCCCCTGGGTTGCCAGCAGGGCCGGCATGTCGAAAAAATTTCCCTTCAAGGCCGTGAACCGGCTGCCGTAAGGGGCCAGCCGCCGGGAGGCGGCCCCAATGGCCGCGGCGTCCCGGTCGATGCCGATAAGCCGGCCATCCGCAGGCAGGCGGGAAAGCACCGCCTCCGCATGGCCGCCGCCCCCCAGGGTGCCGTCCACGAAAATACCGCCCCGTTCTGGCGCCAATAGGGCCAGCACGGGCTCCACCATGATGGGGATGTGGTGAAAGGGCGCCGTCATATGCCCAGCTCCGCCAGATAGGCCAGCGCGTCGGTACCCATATCGTCCTGGGCCTTTTCCTGCCACTGCCGCCAACGCTCCTGGCTCCATATCTCGATTCGGTTCCCCATGCCGATGAGCACCGCATCCTTATCGATGCCGGCGTATTGCCGCAGGCCCGCGCTCAACAGCACCCGGCCCTGCTTGTCCAGCTCGCAATCGCTGGCGCCGGCGAACATCATCCGCATGGCGTTTTGCGCCTTGACATCGGAAATGGCCACCCGGTTGAACCGCTCCAGCATCCCCTGCCACACGCCCACGGACATGCCGAAAAGACACCGGCCATCCCCGCCCCCGGACATATCCCGGGTGATGATGATGGTGTCTCCCAGATCCTCGCGCCATTTGGCCGGAATGAACACCCGGCCCTTGGCGTCCACGCTGTGTTCGAAGGAGCTGATTAGCACCCGCGCCGCCTTTCCGCCTGGCACGGCCCATTCCCCCGGAACGTCCGCGCCCCCCTGCCCTGGCATTTGGGCAGGAAATGCCATTTCACTGTAGGATTATTATAGCATCCTATTCACCACTTCGCAACACCCTGCGCCACTTTTATGGCCGTTTTATGCTCCGGCGCTTGCATTTTCGGTGTTTTTCCGGCGCTGGGGCGGCGCCGGTTCCGACCGGCGCCCTGTTTTCCCGACCTTTGGCGCAAAAAAACGCCGCCATATCCCGCTGGGATATGGCGGCACAGCCTGTCGAAAAACCCCCGGGGGTTCGGGGGCCGCAGCCCCCGGAGGCTTTGA
>OLGD01003105.1_pt1 | contig 16582 bp, 13 predicted proteins | sample 1605311 | NCBI WGS metagenome assembly OLGD01 (sample SAMEA3888917, study PRJEB22519) | human gut metagenome | biome: human gut; feature: human-associated habitat; material: faeces | place: Denmark | collected 2010 | reverse complement strand
CAAAAGGGATTAGATTATAGTCTTATGAAGACAAAAATAAAAGGAAAAGAGATAAAAGGGTTAAGTTCTTCGGTTATTTATGGACCGAATGCGGCAGGAAAAACTAATATTATTGGTGCGATGGATGTATTGCGGGCAATTGTTTTGAGAGGAAATATCAGAAATTCTGAAGAAAAATCATCACCAAACCCAGCTGCAGCAGCATTAGAATTGATTCCAAATAATAATGAAATGGAATCAAAACCGGTATGTTTTGAAATAGAATTTTATGAGGAAGATGGAGAAGATCATAAATTTAAAATACACTATGAATTAGAGGTTGATCTTGGAACCTTTCTTGAGGAGGAACATCAAAGAAAAATCCTTGCAGAAGTGCTGGAGGTCAATGGAGAAAGAGTATTTGAACGTACGCAAGATCTGAAAATAGAGAACTTAAAGGTTATTAAAGATTATTTGTCGGATATAACAGAACAGAACGCAGACAGTGTAAATGAAATTGCGAAAAACAGTTTGAATCAAGAAGAATTATTTTTAACCAATGGTTTTAAGTTGATTTTTTCGCCTAAATTCACAAAGCTGATTGTTGATTGGTTTACGAATAAGTTTATGGTGATTTATCGTGCGGATTCGATGCAACTGATTAAAAGATTTGCAGATCCAAAAAAGAAAGCAATCTATGTTGAAAAAACAACAGATGAAGCTGCAAAATTATTTGGAATCAATTCTAATGCAGTAGGATACGTTGTGAGCGATGACGAGCCGGATGCAAAATTATATTCTGTATTTAAAAATATGAAAAACAAAAAGACTACAGCGGTTGCAGCAGATATTTTTGAGTCATATGGAACGATTCGATTTATCAATATGTTTCCTCTTGTAATTAAAGCGATGCAAACGGGTGGAATATTGGTGGTGGATGAATTTGATGCATCCATTCATCCGATGGCATTGATGAGTATTATCAATGTATTTCATAATGATGATGTAAATATCCATCATGCACAGCTTATATTTAATACTCATAATCCGATATTTTTGAATTCAAACCTTTTTAGGAGAGACGAGATTAAGTTTGTTGAGCGTGGCGATGATACCCATGACAGTGTATTATACGCATTATCTGATTTTGGTACAACAGGTGATAAGGGTGTTCGTAAGCACGAAGATTATATGAGCAAGTATTTCATCAGCCAGTATGGAGCAATAAAGGATATTGATTTTACTCCAATCTTTGAAGAAATCTTATGTGATGAAAAAGAGGGATAGGGATGGCAAAGAGAAAACCAACAAATAAATATTATTTCAGTGTTGAGGGAGAAACAGAGCAGTGGTATTTAAAATGGCTGCAGGATATGATAAACGACACAGAAAAAGCCGCGTGTAAGGTATCCATTGACTGCCCGGTAAGGAAGAATCCATTGAAGCATGCAAAATCATTGACGGTTACCAGAAAGATAGAAATTTACCATTTCTTTGACTATGAAAGTGATGAACTGCTGCATGTTAAGGAATTTCAGGAAATTATGGACAATATGAAGAAGGCAGAAAAGATAGGAAAGCAGATAAAATACAAATCTGGATATAGTAATTTTACTTTTGATCTGTGGATTATTCTTCATATGGCAGAATGTAATGCGTCATATTCCCACAGAAAACAGTATATTGCGCCGATTAACCGGGTATTTGGAGAAAAATTTCAAAATATGGACGAATTCAAAGAAGAGAATAATTTTAAGAGATGTCTTAATAAAATGGATTTATCCAATGTGATAGCGGCTGTTGAACGGGCAAGAAAAATTATGCGGAGAAATCAGGATAATGGATATGTATTGCATCAGTATAAGGGATATCAGTATTATAAGGAGAACCCTTCGCTGGCTGCATGGGAGGCTATAGAGAAGATTCTGAAAGATTGTGAATTGATCGGATAGGAAAAAGCACAAATAAAAATCGAACATTTGTGCTTTTTTTGCTTTCGTCTATATACTTTCAAACAAATGTTTGATATAATAGGGAATGTTACAGAAGGAGGAGTTTGCCATGAATGAGTTCAAATTACATTCCGAATATCAGCCCACAGGCGACCAGCCTCAGGCCATTGATGCCCTGGTAAAAGGCTTTCAGGAGGGCAACCAGTTTCAGACCCTGTTAGGGGTTACCGGCTCTGGTAAGACATTTACCATGGCCAATGTGATTGAAAAACTGAACAAGCCTACATTGGTCATTGCTCATAACAAAACACTGGCAGCGCAGTTGTACGGAGAGTTTAAAGAGTTTTTCCCGGAAAATGCGGTAGAATATTTTGTGTCTTATTATGACTATTATCAGCCGGAGGCGTATGTTCCGTCAACGGATACTTATATAGAGAAAGATTCGGCTATTAATGATGAGATTGACAAACTGCGGCATTCCGCCACTGCGGCGTTGACAGAGCGCAGAGATGTGATCATCGTGGCCAGTGTGTCGTGCATTTATGGACTGGGTAGTCCCATTGATTATCAGAATATGACTGTGTCACTGAGGCCCGGCATGGAACGAGACAGAGATGAAGTGATCCGCCGTCTCATCGAAATTCAGTATACAAGAAATGATATGGATTTCCATCGCGGTACATTCCGGGTTCGTGGAGATGTGGTAGAGATCTTCCCTGCGTCTGCTACGGACAGAGCGATCCGGGTAGAATTTTTTGGAGATGAAGTGGACAGAATACAGGAAGTGGATGTTCTGACCGGAGAACCGTTGGCCAATCTGGAGCATATGGTGGTTTTCCCGGCATCTCATTATGTGGTGGCTCCGGACAAGATGGAGCGCGCCATACAGGGGATCGAAGCGGAATTGAAGGAACGGGTCAAATATTTTAAAAGTGAGGATAAACTGATCGAAGCACAGCGGATCGCAGAGAGAACCCATTTTGATGTGGAAATGCTGCGTGAGACGGGATTTTGCTCCGGTATTGAGAATTATTCCATGCATCTGAATGGACTGCAGCCGGGGGATGCACCCCAGACTTTGCTGGACTATTTCCCGGATGATTTTGTGATCATGGTAGATGAGTCCCATATTACTATTCCTCAGGTCCGGGGAATGTATGCCGGAGACCAGTCCAGAAAAAACACGCTGGTAGAGTATGGATTCAGACTTCCTTCAGCCAAGAGCAACAGACCGCTGAACTTTGAGGAGTTTGAGGGACATATTAACCAGATGTTATTTGTGTCAGCCACACCGTCGGACTATGAGGAGAGTCATGAACTGATGAGAGTAGAGCAGATCCTCCGGCCCACAGGGCTGCTTGATCCGGAAGTGGATGTAAGACCGGTAGAAGGACAGGTAGATGATCTGCTGGGTGAGATCCGCAAAGTTGTAAAGAAAAAAGGAAAAGTGCTGGTTACTACCTTGACCAAGCGCATGGCGGAGGATCTTACAAAGTATCTCAAAGAAGTGGGGGTACGGGTAAGGTATCTGCACTCGGATATTGATACGCTGGAGCGTTCAGAGATCATCCGGGATATGCGTCTGGATGTATTTGATGTGTTGGTGGGAATCAACCTGCTCCGTGAGGGGCTGGATATTCCGGAGATTGAGCTGGTGGCTATCCTGGATGCGGACAAGGAAGGATTCCTCCGTTCGGAAACATCCCTGATCCAGACCATAGGAAGGGCGGCCAGAAATGCAGAAGGCCATGTGGTCATGTATGCAGATAAGATGACGGATTCTATGAAGAAAGCGCTGGACGAGACAGAGCGGCGCCGTAAGATACAAAAGCAGTACAATGAGGAACATGGTATCACACCGCAGACTATCAAAAAGGCGGTGCGGGATCTGATCCGCATATCTTCCAAGGCAGATAACGAAGGAATCAATGACAACAAAGATCCAGAGTCAATGAGCAAAGAGGAACTCCAGAAGTCGATTGCCAAGATCATGAAGAAGATGAATCAGGCAGCTACGGAGCTGAACTTTGAACTGGCGGCTTCTCTGAGAGATCAGATGATTGAATATAAAAAGCATTTACAGGAAATAGAAGAAGATGAATAGGAATGAGAAGATGAAAGAACAGAACAAATCTAAAATGATTCGCATCCGTGGTGCGAAGGAACACAACCTGAAAAATATTGATATAGATATTCCAAGAGATGAGTTTGTCGTATTAACCGGATTAAGCGGATCAGGCAAGTCTTCTCTTGCCTTTGATACCATTTATGCAGAAGGACAAAGGCGTTATATGGAATCTTTGTCCTCTTATGCCAGACAGTTTCTGGGACAGATGGAAAAACCGGATGTGGAAAGTCTGGAAGGACTGCCGCCGGCTATATCCATTGACCAGAAATCTACGAACCGAAATCCGCGGTCTACGGTAGGAACCGTCACAGAAGTGTATGATTATTTCCGACTGCTGTTTGCCAGAGTGGGTATCCCTCATTGCCCAAAGTGCGGCAAGGAGATCAAGAAACAGACGGTAGACCAGATGGTGGATGACATTATGAAACTGCCGGAGCGTTCCAAGATCCTGTTGCTGGCACCGGTTGTCAGAGGACGCAAGGGCGAGCATGTGAAAGTGTTTGAAAAGGCGAAAAAAAGCGGCTATGTCCGTGTGATCGTAGACGGAAACCAATATGATCTGACGGAAGAGATCAAGCTGGAAAAAAATATCAAACATTCCATTGACATCGTAGTGGACCGTCTGGTGGTAAGAGAGGGAATCGAGAAAAGACTTTCTGATTCCATTGAGACGGTATTACAGCTGGCGGATGGATTGATGACCGTGGATGTGGTAGATGGAGAAGAACTGCATTTCAGCCAGAGTTTTTCCTGCCCGGACTGCGGCATCAGCATTGACGAAGTGGAACCAAGAAGTTTTTCCTTTAATAATCCGTTTGGAGCTTGTCCGGTGTGTCACGGAATCGGATATAAAATGGAGTTTGATGAAGATTTGATCGTGCCGGACAAGACCCTCAGCATCACAGAGGGAGCCATTGCGGTTATGGGCTGGCAGTCGGTGGTCAATCCGGGAAGTTACAGCCGGTGCATATTGGAAGCCATGGCAAAAAAATATGGATTCAGTCTGGATACTCCTTATGGCAAATATCCGAAAAAAATCCACGATCTCATCTGGCTCGGAACAGGTGGTGACCGGGTAGAGGTACATTATACAGGACAGCATGGCCATGGTGTGTACAATATTGCTTTTGAGGGACTGCTCCACAATGTGGAAAAGCGGTACCGGGAGACGGGATCCGAGACATCCAGGCAGGAATACGAATCTTTTATGCGGATCACACCATGCCGTGAGTGCGGCGGCCAGCGTTTAAAGAAAGAATCTCTGGCTGTGACTGTAGGAGATAAAAATATATGGGAATTGTCCAACCTGTCCATTGAAGACCTGAAAAAATTTATGGATGAGGTAGAACTGACCAAACGCCAGAGGCAGATCGGTCGCCTTGTGCTGAAAGAAATTTCTTCACGCCTTGGTTTTCTGGTGGATGTAGGGCTGGATTATCTGAGTCTTGCAAGAGCGACAGCATCTTTGTCCGGTGGAGAGGCCCAGCGTATCCGTCTGGCAACCCAGATCGGTTCCGGGCTGGTAGGAGTGGCTTATATTTTGGATGAGCCTAGTATCGGCCTGCACCAGCGGGATAACGACAAATTGATCGCCACCTTGAAGAAACTCCGAGATCTTGGAAACACTCTGATCGTGGTGGAACATGATGAAGATACGATGCTGGCGGCAGACTATGTGGTAGATATTGGTCCGGGGGCCGGCAAAAACGGCGGTGAAGTGGTGGCAGCCGGAACGGCCAAGGAAATCATGGAAGTGCCGGAGTCTGTTACGGGAGCTTATCTGAGCCACCGCATTGAGATCCCGGTTCCCTCTAAGAGAAGAAAACCTGCCGGATTTCTTACTGTAAAAGGGGCCGCAGAAAACAACCTGAAGAATATAACGGTGAAATTCCCGTTGGGAGTGATGACTTGTGTAACAGGAGTATCCGGTTCCGGAAAAAGTTCTCTGGTCAATGAAATTTTGTGTAAGAGCCTTACCAGGACATTAAACCGTGCCCGTTGTATCCCAGGCAAGCATAAGTCTATTACAGGCGTGGAAAAATTAGACAAAGTGATCAATATCGATCAGTCCCCTATCGGACGGACGCCAAGATCTAATCCGGCTACTTACACCGGTGTCTTTGATATGATCAGAGATCTGTTTGCCACTACGCCGGATGCTAAGGCAAAAGGCTACAAAAAAGGACGCTTCAGTTTTAATGTCAAAGGTGGCCGCTGCGAGGCATGTGCCGGTGACGGAATTTTAAAGATAGAAATGAATTTCCTGCCGGATATTTATGTACCTTGTGAGGTCTGTGATGGCAAGCGTTACAACCGTGAGACGCTAGAGGTAAAATATAAAGGGAAAAGTATCTATGATGTGCTGGATATGACAGTAGAGGAGGCACTGGACTTTTTCAAAAACATTCCGACAATTCACCGGAAGATACAAAGTCTTTATGATGTAGGACTGTCTTATGTGAAACTGGGACAGCCGTCCACTACTTTATCTGGCGGGGAAGCACAGCGGATCAAACTGGCTACGGAGTTGAGTAAACGGAGTACCGGAAACACTATTTACATTCTGGACGAACCTACTACCGGTCTGCACTTTGCAGATGTACACAAGCTTATAGAGATTTTGCAGAGACTGACCGATGGCGGAAATACAGTGGTAGTGATCGAGCACAATCTGGATGTGATCAAAACGGCAGATTATCTTATTGATATGGGACCGGAAGGGGGAGATAAAGGAGGCACCGTAGTGGCGGCTGGTACGCCGGAAAAGGTGGCTGAGTGCCAGGAGTCGTATACTGGTTATTATATGCGGAAGATTCTGGGAAAAGGAGGAGCCAATGAAAGATAGTTATAGTTTTTTTGCCATGATGGCCCGGATGAAATACATCGAACGGTGGGCACTGATGCGCAATTCATGGAAGGAAAATATCTGTGAACATTCGCTGGAAGTGGCAATGCTTTCCCACGCTCTGGCCATTCTTTCCAAAGAAAAGTGCGGCAGGGATGTGGATGAAAAAAAGGTGGCACTAATGGGGCTTTATCATGATGCCAATGAAGTGGTCACCGGAGACCTTCCTACGCCGGTTAAGTATTACGACGAGGATATAAAAGAAGCGTATAAAAAGGTAGAGCGGATCGCCAGTGTTACGATGTTGAATAAACTGCCTTCTTATATGAAGAAATATTATGAACCTCTTTTTCTTCCGGAGTCTGCAGACGCTTATGAGTGGAAGCTGGTAAAGGCTGCAGACAAGTTATCTGCACTGATCAAATGCAGAGAAGAGAGACGGGCAGGAAATGAGGAGTTCCGTTCGGCCTGTGAGACGACGGAAAAGTTTCTGAAAGATATGCAGATGGAAGAGGTGGAACTCTTTATGAAAGAATTTTTGCCGGCTTATGAACTGACACTGGATGAGCTGCAGGAGGGAACCAAATAAAAGTCTTGTCTTTTATTTAACAATGTGCTAATATAGTTCCCGAAGATGTTTTCAGGGCGTTGTGAAATTCAACACCGGCGGTACAGCCCGCGAGCAGTTTAACTGCTGATTCGGTGAAACTCCGAAGCCGACAGTAAAGTCTGGATGAAAGAAAACAAAGTTTGGATATAAGGGGGCCCTGGATAGACTGAATCTATCCGGGGCTTTTAAAGAATATAAAAAGGAGGTAGTGATACGATGACAAAATATGAATATATGGAACTTGCCCTGAAACTGGCGAAGAAGGGTCTTGGACGCACTTCACCAAATCCTATGGTGGGATGTGTTGTTGTCAAGGACGGCAAGATCGTGACAGAAGGCTACCACCACAGATATGGAGACTTTCATGCTGAGAGAGTGGCGCTGAATAAATGTGAAGAGGATCTTACCGGGGCAGATATGTATGTGACCCTGGAGCCATGCTGCCATCAGGGGAAAACACCTCCATGTACAGACATCATCATAGAAAGAGGCATTGGCCGTGTGTTTATCGGGGCCATGGATCCCAATCCGAAAGTAGCCGGAAAAGGAGCACAGATCCTCAGAGACCACGGAATCCAGGTTGAGACAGGAATCCTGGAAAAAGAATGTCTTGAATTAAACGAAGTATTTATGCATTTTATAACAAGAAATATTCCTTACATTGCTATGAAATATGCCATGACCATGGATGGAAAGATTGCCACTTATACCGGTGACTCCAAGTGGGTAACAGGCGAAGAGGCGAGAAAACATGTGCATCAGCTGCGCAAACGATACAGTTCCATCATGGTAGGGATTGGTACGGTTCTGATTGATGATCCTATGCTGAACTGCCGGATCGAGACAGGAGTGGATCCGATCCGGGTGATCTGTGATTCCCATCTGCGAATTCCGATGGAAAGCCAGATTGTGAAAACGGCCAAGCATATTCCGACCATCGTAGCCCATGCAGTTCATGATAAAGAGAAAGAAAAGCAGCTGAAAGAAGCCGGAGTGGATCTGATCTTCAGCAGCGTAGACGGACAGGTGGATTTTCGCGATCTGGTGAAAAAAATGGCCAAGAGAGGCATTGACAGTATTTTGATCGAAGGTGGTGGAACATTCCACGGCACAGTGCTGAAGAGTGGTCTGGTAGACCGGATCTACTGCTATATGGCACCAAAACTGATTGGTGGAAAAGAGGCAAAATCCCCGGTAGAAGGGGATGGTTTTTCACTGATGAAAGAGGCAGTGGAGATTGATGACACAGAGATCATTAAAGTGGGCCGGGATATCTGTATTACAGGAAAGGTAAGGAAAGAAAAGAAGCAACAGGAAGGCAGAGCGTAATGTTTACAGGAATTATCGAAGAGATTGGCCATCTGGAAGCAATTGAGCGTGGCAGCCAGTCGGCTGTGCTGCACATTGGCTGTGAAAAAGTGTTGGAAGGAACACAGGCAGGAGATAGTATTGCCGTAAATGGCGTGTGCCTGACAGTAACCAGTCTGGGAAAGAAAGGATATACCGCAGATGTGATGGCGGAGACCCTTGACCGCAGTTCGCTGGGAGATCTGAAGAGAGGCAGCCGGGTAAATCTGGAGCGTGCCATGGCAGCAGACGGCCGGTTTGGAGGCCATATTGTGGCCGGTCATATTGACGGCACCGGTATCATACAGTCTGTTACCAGGGATGAGACGGCTGTCTGGTATAAAATTCAGGCCGGAGCAGATATATTACGGTATGTAGTGGAAAAAGGATCTATCACCATTGACGGCATCAGCCTGACAGTAGCCAGAGTGGATTCAGAGACTTTTAGTGTTTCTATTATCCCCCACACCCAGTCCAATACGATCCTGGCTGACCGCAAGGTGGGTGACCGGGTGAATCTTGAGACAGACATAATAGGAAAATATGTAGAAAAACTTCTGCAGCCGCAGGAGACAAAAAAAGAAAGCAGGATTACCATGGAATTTTTACAGGAACATGGATTCTGACAGAATGGAGGCAGTTATGGAGAATTTTGCAACATTGGATCAGGCATTGGAAGATCTGCGACAGGGCAAACTGATCCTGGTCATTGATGATCCGGACCGGGAAAATGAAGGAGATCTGATCTGTGCCGCTGAGTTTGCAACAACAGAAAATGTAAATGCTATGGCATCTCTGGCCAAAGGTCTGATCTGTATGCCTATGAGCAGAGAATATACAAAGAAACTGGGACTGGATCAGATGGTGGCTGTGAATACGGATAACCATTCTACCGCTTTTACCGTATCCATTGACCATGTGGACACAACGACCGGCATCTCGGCAGTAGAGCGTTCCCTGACAGCCATGAAGTGTGTGGATGATACTTCTGTGCCGGAAGATTTCAGAAGACCGGGCCACATGTTCCCATTGGAGGCCAGAGAGGGCGGCGTGCTGAAGAGAGCCGGACATACAGAGGCTACCGTAGATCTTATGCGTCTGGCAGGGCTGAAGGAATGTGGTCTCTGCTGTGAGATCATGCGGGAAGACGGTACGATGATGCGCACCACAGAACTTCTGGAGTTTGCCAAAGAGCATGGTTTCCATGTAGTGACCATTGAACAGCTGATTGAACGCAGACTGGAGCATGAAAGCCTTGTAAAGAAAGAGGCAGAGGCGAAACTTCCGACAAAATACGGTGATTTTACCATTCACGGATATGAAAATATAACCAATGGAGAACATCATGTGGCACTGACCATGGGAGATGTGGCAGACGGTGAGCCTGTTTTATGCCGGGTGCACTCAGAGTGTCTTACCGGAGATGTATTTGGCTCCAAGCGCTGCGACTGTGGCGAACAGTTAGATGCTGCCATGAAAAAAATTGCCAAAGAAGGACGGGGAATTTTGCTGTACATGCGCCAGGAGGGACGAGGCATCGGACTTTTAAACAAGTTAAAAGCCTATGAACTTCAGGAACAGGGATACGACACAGTAGAAGCCAATGTAAAACTTGGTTTTGCACCGGATCTGAGAGAATATGGAATCGGAGCCCAGATTTTACATGATCTGGGAGCAAGAAAACTCCGACTTCTTACCAACAATCCTACCAAGATTGCAGGATTAAAAGGATATGGCATTACCATTGAAGAGAGAGTTCCCATCGAGATTGATGCCAAGCCGGAAGATTATAAGTATCTGGTGACAAAGCAGGAAAAGATGCATCACATGACACATTATAAAACAGATCACAAATAAGAGAATGAGATAGAAAAGAAAGGAAACAAGAACAATGAAAAAATTTGAAGGACATGTAGTAGGAAGCGGAATGAAAATCGGTATCGTAGCAGCCAGATTCAATGAGTTTATCGTAAGCAAACTCATTGGAGGAGCAGAAGACGCTCTGGTACGCCACGGTGTAGATATGGATCAGGTAGATCTGGCATGGGTGCCGGGAGCTTTTGAGATCCCTCTGGTAGCACAGAAGATGGCAGCCAGTGGCAAATATGATGCTGTTATCTGTCTGGGTGCGGTTATTAAAGGATCTACATCCCACTATGACTATGTATGTGCAGAGGTAAGCAAAGGAGTAGCTACCGTAGGATTAAATACCGGTGTACCGACATTGTTTGGTGTATTGACCACAGATAACATTGAGCAGGCAATTGAGCGTGCCGGCACAAAAGCAGGAAATAAAGGCTATGATGTGGCTTGCTCAGCGATTGAAATGGTAAATCTGATAAAAGAGATCGAGGCATAATTTCATGGCAGCAAAATCAGTTACACAAGATATGACGCAGGGAAAACCGGTGTCTCTGCTTTTGAAATTCTTTTTTCCGCTGCTCTTTGGCATGCTGTTCCAGCAGTTTTACAATGTGGTGGATATGGCGATCGTAGGAAAAACACTGGGATCTGAAAATCTGGCAGCGGTAGGAGCTACCGGGTCGGTCAATTTTCTGATCCTTGGTTTCTGTATGGGTGTGTGCAACGGATTTGCCATACCGGTGGCGCAGAAGTTTGGTGCAAAAGATTATAAAGGCATGCGCCGTTTTGTTACAAACAGTGTGTGGCTATCCGTTGTTTTTGCTGTGGTTATGACAGTTGCAGTCTGTCTTTTGTGCCGGGATATCATGGTATGGATGCGTACGCCGGCAGACATTATTGACAGAGCATACAGTTACATTTTGGTGATTTTTCTTGGAATTCCGGTTACCTATCTGTACAATCTTTTGTCAGGTATTATGAGAGCTATGGGAGACAGCAAAAATCCGTTGATCTTTTTGGTCATTTCATCGGTATTAAATATTGCTTTTGATTTTATTGCTATCCTGGTATTCCATCTGGGCGTCACCGGTGCCGCTCTGGCTACGGTTTTGTCCCAGTTGATCTCAGGTCTGTGCTGTCTCTGGTTCATGAAAAAACGCTATGAACTATTGAAGATGGAGCCGGGGGACTGGAAACTCAGAGGCAGTCTGATCGGCCGCCTGTGCGGAATGGGAATCCCCATGGGACTGCAGTACTCCATTACTGCCATCGGCAGTGTCATCCTGCAGGCAGCAGTGAATGATCTGGGTTCTGTGGCAGTAGCGGCCATTTCTACCGGAAACCGGATCAGTATGTTTTTCTGCTGTCCGTATGATGCCATGGGATCTACCATGGCTACTTATGCGGGACAGAATCTGGGTGCCGGAAAACTGGAGCGTGTGGACAAAGGAATTTTTGCCAGCAGCGGAATCTGTCTGATTTACTCTGTAGCTGCGGCCGCCATTCTGATCTTGTTCGGAAAATTGTTTGCCGTTTTGTTTGTGGAACCACAGGCAACCCAGCTTATTGATATGATCGACCAGCTTTTGTTCTGGACCAGTGTATTTTATTTTCCGTTGGCACTGGTCAATATTGTGCGCTTTACCATACAGGGACTGGGCTTTGGAAAACTTGCCATTCTGGCAGGAGTATGTGAAATGATAGCCCGGAGCCTGGTAGGATTTTTCGCTGTTCCGGCTTACGGATATATAGCGGCCTGTCTGGCCAGTCCGGTAGCATGGATCCTGGCAGATGCTTTTTTGATCCCTACTTATTTTGGATGTGTGCGTTATCTTAGAAACCATGTATTGCGAAAGGAAGCAAATGAATGATTCGCTTGATTGCATTTGACCTGGATGGAACTTTATTAAACCAGGAAAAAAAGGTGGATCCTGTGACAAAGGATGCCTTGAACCGGCTGGCAGAGCAGGGAGTTTTTCTTATCCCTGCTACCGGACGGACCTACGGTGGATGCCGGGGAGTGCTGGAAGGACTGCAGGGGATTCCCTATGTCATTACCTGTAACGGTGCCGGTATATATGACTGGCAGACAAAGCAGTGTGTGCACAGAGACTGTATGGAACTGGAAGATTATCTGCCTTTGCTGGCTGAACTGGATCAGCTTTCTTTGATGGCGGATTCTTTTGTGGACGGCGGTGCCTATATGAATGCGGCGAAAAAACCTATGATTGAAAGGTTAAATGTAAATCAGGAAACAAAAGATTACATATACAGTTCACGGACCATTGTAAAAGATCAGGTTGCAACCTTGAAAGAGCGGGGGATTCCTGTGGAAAAACTGACAGTGAATTTTATGGAGAATGAAAAAGGTCAGCGGATTGATTATGAACAGGCATGGGAAATCCTTCGTAAGTATCCTGCTTTTAATCCTGTTTCCGGCGGCATGAAAAACATCGAAGTTACGAAAAAAGGCGTGTCCAAGAAAACCGGTCTTGCCTGGGTCGGAAAGCAGTTAGGAGTTTCTCCGGAGGAAATGATGGCTTTGGGAGACAGCGGAAATGATGTAGATATGCTACGGTATGCCGGATTGGGCATTGCCATGGGAAATGCAGAAGAAATGGCTGTGGAAGCGGCAGATGAGACGACAGGAAGTAATACAGAAAATGGTATTGCCATGGCTCTGAAAAAACATGAAAGAGAGATTATCAATGGAAAAAGGCATGAAGATATTTGACTCAGAGAGAAAGATTATGGAAGAACTGTGGGACCGGGGAGAACTGCGGGCCAGCGAACTGGTGCAGATCCTTCATGATAAAACAGGCTGGAACCGCAACACCACTTATACCATTATCAAAAAATGTGTAGAGAAAGGTGCCATTAAGCGCATTGAGCCAAAATTCATGTGCAGGGCTATGGTGTCCAGAGAAGAAGTTCAGTATTATGATACAAAAGAATTGCTGCAAAACCTGTTCCAGGGAGACAAGGCGGCTTTGCAGCAGTTTATAGAAGAAAATTTCTGATTTAATTACGAGTTTTTACTTTGATATGCAAGGTTCGGTTTTGAAAACGGAGTGTTAAAATAACCGGTTTCTTCCGAACCTTTTTTACATGAATGACTCCTTTGCGGGAAATGGTAACACAGGATTTGGAAGAACTTTTGCATGTTACCGGATACCGGGTAGGAGTTTTTTTCAGTTTTAACTTGACTGTCTGTCCTTTTTTCAGGGAAAGAGTCTTTCCTTCGGTGCAGTTTTTCTTTTTATAAGTTACTTTGAAGGATGTCTTTTTCAAAGAGCTTGCGGCCTGCTTTAACTGTGCATACCGGCGGTCAAAGGTAGTCTGGTTGATGGTACAGCCTCCCTTATACAAAGTTTTGTCCAGTAAGGTAGAAAATCCTTTTGGCAAAACCAGTGTGGTGCCCCGGCGGTAGCCGTAATAACTAAGGGGATCACTGGATTTGCGGAAACCGTTCTGGATTTTTGCAATGCCGGCATCTGTTTTTACAGGAGCAAAGCTTTTTTCAAAAGCAGTCAGAGCCTGATGAAATTTTTTATAACTGGCAGTGGTATAATTCTTTTTCTTGTAGGAGGCCAGTTTTTTGTACTTGGTCACAGGTGCGTCTTTCGCAGTTATTTTGTGAAGAGTGAAGGTGTTGGCGTAGGCGTTTCCCTGGCTGTCATAAGTTTTGAGAGTCAGTGTGTTTTCGGATACTGTCAGGGAAGAAAAAGTGGCTGTCAGGTCATTGGATCGTTCTGAGACATAATACTGTCTGGAAGATGCCAGATTGTACATTTTGCTGCCGGAGGAACTTCCCAGGGACAGATACACGGTGCCGGAGGGGTTGGTAAGAGTAGTATTCTGACTGACAAAAGCGGTGCCGTCCAGCATAGGATAAGAACGACAGTAACTGTGGTCATGTCCGGAAAATACCAGATCAATCTTGAACTCGTCCATCAGGGGAGCCAGAAAAATCCGTGTATTGGCAGAGGTACGGTTGGAGTGGAGCGAACCGGAGCCATAGATGTCGTGGTGGAAAGCCACAATACGCCATTTGGCATCGGGGTAGGCTGCTACCGCTTCTTTTAACAGTTTGCGGTGGCTGGCCTGATTACGGTTGTTACTGTTTAATACGATAAACAAGGCACTGCCCCGGGAGAAATAATAGTCACAGCCGGCCGGAGTGGCACCGTAACCGCTCTGGGCATTTGGATTGTTGAAATGGTAACTGTAATCTGGGCCTTTGGTATCGTGGTTTCCGATGACAGTGGCAACCGGGAGAGAGCGGAGCACACCCGGATATAAAAATCCGGCATACTGCTGTTCCCGCAGTCCCTGGTCGCCGGTAGATGTCTTGTAATCTACCTGGTCGCCAAGACTTAAAAGAAACGATGCGTTAGGAACTTTTTTGAGAGCTGTGTTTAACACTTTATTCCAGCTGTAAGTATCGGCTGCCACATCTCCGGAGGCCCCGATCTGGCTGTCTCCGGCCAGCAGGAGTGTGAAATTGTCTTTTGCCGGAACGGTATAAGTGTGGGCAGAGGACCATACAGGAACGATGCTTGTCTGTTCATTGGTGACCCGGTAATAGTAAGTTTTTCCCGGTACAAGGGCGTCCTGAACAGATACATGCTGTGCGCCGGAATAAGTGCTGGTACCGGTACTGCGGGAAATAGCTGTGGAAGTACCGGAAAAAAACCTGGCGTCGGAAAAATCCGGTTTGGTGCTGAGAGCCACCGCCGGGGTGGTACCTGTTTTGGCATACCAGGAAAAATTCAGAGATGCCAGATTGCTGCCGGGCGTTAAAACTACATTGGTGACAGAATCGTAATTAGTCTGATTCCAGGAAGAAAGCCATTTGGTGTAAGATGTATCGGTCTGGCTGGCTGCAAGAGAAACAGAGTATTCTTCGTCTACCTGGACCTCACCAAAAGCAAAGGCATGGCTCTGAGGAACCATGGCAACGGAAAAGGCTGTCACCATGGCGAGGATGGTTTTTAAATGTATGTTCATAATGATCACTCCAAGGTTTGTTTTTTTCATTTAGTATAGTGCAAAAATGGGCAGGGTGCAAGACAGTGATAAAATAATGTTTTGTTACCCTTGCCGGCTTCTGCTGTTTCTTTTATAATGAATACTATTGTCAGATTTTTAGCAGGAGGTTACATTATTATGAGTGATAAGAAAAAAATCGTGGTTGTATTTCCGGGCGTTCATTACAGTCCGGACTGCCCTTTATTATATTATCCCGCCAGATTTTACAGCCAGCAGGGGTATGAGATTTTTCCCATCCATGACTATGGCGTAGAGGGAGAGGATGGTCTGGGAAGACTTTCGGAATATGCAATGGAAGCTGCCGGAAAAACGGAGAGAAAACTGTCAGAAATTTCATGGGATCAATATGAAAAGGCTGTTTTCCTTGAAAAAAGCGTGGGAACCGTTATCGGAATGGAAGTGGAAGACCGGTTGAAAAAGCAAGGAATCCAGACTGAGATCCACCATGTGGCATTGACACCGATTCAGGAGACGATACCGTATCTGAACAAGGGACGCCGCATTGACTATATGGTAACCGGAACGAAAGATACCTTTCTGACCGATGACACACTGGAGAAAACCTGTGCCAGAGAAGAAATCTCTCTGGACCGGATTGAAGGAGTAGGCCATCGTCTGGAAGGAACCAAGGATGTAAAAGATAGTTTAAAGATTCTGTCTCACATATTAGATAAATTAGAGTGAAGAGTGGGGGCAGGTAATCGATGTCAGTCTCTTAGTATTCCGGTGATTCGGGAGAAAACTTTGCGGAGAGTGGGTTTTAAGTGCGTCGGTATGAGATGCCTGTATATGCGTCAGCATAGGCA
>OLGD01003099.1_pt1 | contig 16632 bp, 13 predicted proteins | sample 1605311 | NCBI WGS metagenome assembly OLGD01 (sample SAMEA3888917, study PRJEB22519) | human gut metagenome | biome: human gut; feature: human-associated habitat; material: faeces | place: Denmark | collected 2010 | reverse complement strand
GGAGCTATGAACACCTCGAAAAAGGGGCGCAAGCCACTTTTTCGACAGCCAACGGGGCCAGCATTGCCGGCCCCGTTTTCTATGTCCGTCCTCCCCTTTGCCAAGGCTGGGGCCTCGGCCCGCCGCTGGAAGAATTTTGAAAATGTTCATACACGCCGGCGCTGCCGGCCGTTATAATATAAAAAGAAGCGGGGGATCCCGTCCCCCGGGCAGGCCCGGCCTGCCGGCCTTTCATTTCTTGCGGACGAAATTCAGTTTTACCCCTGTACCGGATGAAAAGGAGGATACCCATGGTTGTTCGGCTGTTTTGCGGGCAGGCCAGGCGGCTTTTTGCCCTGCTGCTGGGCCTCCTGGTCCTGCTCTTGGTGGGCACGGCCCAGGCGGCGGAGAAGGAATACTATTACGCCACGGATGCACTGAACCTGCGCCAAGGCCCCGGCATGGAGCATACGGTAAAGGGCGAGGTGGCCCTGGGGGAGCGGGTGGAACTGCTGGGGCTGGAGGGAAAATGGGCCAAGATCCAGAACGCCCAGGGCACGACGGGCTATGTATTTTCCGCCTATCTGGCCCCCTCGGGGGATACGGCGGCGACCTACTATGCCGCCACGGACCTGAACCTGCGCGCCGGGCCGGGGATGTCCCATGAAGTGGTGGGGGAGCTGCTGGAGGGGGAAACCGTAAAGCGGCTCCATACCGTGGGGAATTGGGCCCTGGTGGAGGGGGAGGGAGGGACCGGCTACGCCTTTACCCGGTATCTGTCCATCCGGACGCCCGCCCAGCCGGAACCGTCCGGCGGCCGGATGCGCTTCGCCACCCTGGAGGATGCCGGCGCCCTGTACGGGGACCCGGCTTGCACCCAGCACATGGACTTCCTACAATATTATTACGCCGCAAAGCAGCGGGTGGTGGTGCTGGCGGACCTGGGGAACGTAAAGCAGGTGGCCGTGTATGGCTATGGGGCTTATGTGAAGGCGGAGAAGCTCTCCGGCCTATCGGAGGAATACGATAAGACCCGGGATCAACAAGCCCTGTATCAATACAACCTGGCCATGGCGGGGGAGGCGTACCGGGCGGCCTTCGCGGAGGACCCGGGCTACGGCGGCTTCGGCTACGACCGGGGGGATGGGACCTGCGTGCTGTTTTTCAAAGAGGATGCCATGGCGGACGTGAAGCTGGAGCCGGGCTTTAAGCTGGCGGCCTGCCGCTATTCCCTGGCGGAGCTGGCGGCGGGCCTTAATAAGGTCCATGCCCTGGCCCGGCAGATGGGCTGGAAGCAGGGGGCGGATTACCAGGCGGAGATCCGGTTCCGGGAGGATTATTACCTGCCCCTGAGCCGGCAGCGGAACCTGCTGCGCATCGACGTATTCTTCCAGCCGGTGGATCGGTATGCCCAATTCCAGCGCCTGCTGGAAAAGAACCTGGACCCGGATATGTATCAGGCGGGCCTGATACTCGCCTGAGGGGATATGGGATAGGGGCGGGAGCTGCAAGGGGGTTCCCAATGGTCCCGCCGGTTCGGCCTGCGGCCCTTCCCGGCGCGCCTTTGCGCACGGGGCTTCCGCCTCGCCTTTTCTGCCGCCGGCGCCCCTCGGCTTTCGCGGTTCGCTGGGCGCTGAGGGGATTTGCCGGCGCAATGTAACTTGTTCTGAAGGGACCAGGGAAGGCCCCCTGGAGGTGTGCGGCAGATCCGCAAAAAGCCTTGCGTAGCAAGGGTTTCCTTGCATAGCTCCCTGGCCGCGCCGTAGGCGCAAGGGCGCTATGGAACCTTCCAACCCGCGGCGAAGGCCAACCTGTTCGTCAACGCAAAAACGCCATCCCCGGCTGCGGTGGGGGTGGCGTTTGCGTTTGCAAACACAGGGCTACGCCCGCTGGCCCCAGGGCTCCCCTTCCGGGCCGGCAGGGGCCGGGTCTTTGTAGATCTGCTGGCCGCCGCTGATGGCCTTTTCCAGGTAGGTGTCGATCCACTGGGCCGCGCCGGCCGGATCCCGCCGGGCAAGATATCCATAGAGGGTTTGGGTGTTGCTGTATAGGGCGTCGATGCCGTAAAGCTGGCAAAAGCGCATCCAAAGGGTGATCACCGGCGCCTTAAAGGAATAATAGAAAAGGGGCAGGATGCTGTTGCCGGAGGCCAGGGCCAGTTCATGCTGGAACAAAAAGGCGGTTTCCGCTGCTTCGGCATGGGTTTGGGCTTGGCCCAGGGCCTGCACGATCTCCCCCAGCCGCGCCATGGACTCGTCGCTGGCTTGGGCAATGGCCCGCTGCACCGCCAGGTGCTCCAGGGCTCGGCGCACCTCCAGGATGGAACGGACCTCGTCGTTGCCCAGCACGCCGCCGGCATATTCCATAATGGCGATCAGGGTGCGCAGGTTGCCCTTGCGGCGGTAATCCGCCACAAAGGTGCCCTGCCTGGGCCGCACCTCCAAAAAGCCCTGCTGGGCCAGCTCCGTGACGCCCCCGTTTACCACCGCCCGGCTCACCTGCATCTGCCGGGCCAGCTCCCGCTCCGGCGGCAGCTTGGCCCCCACGGACAGGCGGCCGGTGAGGATCATGCCCTGAAGCTGCTGGATGAACAGCTCCTTGAGGCTGGGCGCGGACAACTTTGAAAACTCTAACACAAAGAACCCTCCCTCCTGCTTGTGGCTATACCACATACCAATAAAAGTATACCATGGTTTTTCCCCGAATAACAGGGGGGTAAACAAACAAATTCCTTGATTTTCTACAATATCTGTGGGAGCATTGACAGGGAAGGGCAGAATTGTTAAACTATTGCTAATGTCTGGTATAGACACATGGATCACTTCTGGAGGAACATTCGCCCCATGGAACCATTCAAAATTTTAGAGATCAAGCAAAGCGTGTTCGCGGATAACGACCAGCAGGCGGAGGCCCTCCGGCAGGAGCTGAAGCAGCGGGGCATCTTTTTGCTGAACCTGATGTCCTCCCCCGGCGCCGGCAAAACCACCACCCTGGTGCAGACCATCCGGGCCCTGCAGGGCGCCTTCCCCATAGCCGTCATGGAAGCGGACATCGATTCCGATGTGGACGCCCAAACCATCGCCGCCACCGGCGTGCAGGCCATTCAGCTCCATACGGGGGGCATGTGCCACCTGGACGCGGATATGACCCGCCAGGGCCTCCAGGGCCTGGAAGGGGTGGAGGGCGCCCTGGTGATCTTGGAAAACGTGGGCAACCTGGTTTGCCCGGCGGAGTTCGACACCGGGGCCGTGAAAAACGCCATGATCCTTTCCGTGCCCGAGGGGGACGATAAGCCCCTGAAATACCCCCTGATGTTCTCCATCTGCGACGTGGTGCTCATCAATAAAACCGACGTGCTGCCCTATTTCGATTTCGATTTGGAGGCCTGCCGGCAACGCATCCTGCGCCGCAACCCCAATGCGAAGGTCATCCCCATCTGCGCCAAGACCGGCCAGGGGATGGAGCCCTGGTTCCAGTGGCTCCAAGAACAAGTGAACGATTGGCGGGGATAGCAGATCCAAGCCACATCCCAATTCTTTTAGGAGGCTGCCCACATGAGCGAAACCAAGTTCCCCCTGGACGAAAGTAAGCTGCCCTTCTCCATCCCCCGGGACGCCGCGCCCCGGGAGAAGATCGTCAAGCTCGCCCGGAAGATCACCGACCGGATCCCCGCCAAGATCAAGGGCATCACCGTGGACGACCCCGAATATTGGGGCCTGGCCGCCCTGGTCACCGACGAGATGGCGGACGTGGCCCTAAAGATGAACATCCGGGACCCCAAGACCCTGCCGGAGCTGGTAAAGCTTACCGGCAAGCCCGCGGAGGAGCTGGAGCCTCTGCTGGCGGAGATGAGCCGCATCGGCCTGGTGGAATACAACTGGGAGAATGCCCGCCGGGAAAAGCAATATTCCCTGCCGCCCTTTGTGCCGGGCAGCGCGGAATTTTTCAACATGAACCAGCGGCAGATCGACGAAAAGCCCCAGATCGCCGCCTTTTTCGAGCGGATGACCTTCCTGCCCCTGGAGCACATCACCGCCATGGTGCCCCCGGGCGGCGCGGGCATCGGTATGCATGTGATCCCGGTGGAAAAGGCCATTGAAACCGAAAACCAAACCGCGGATATCGAGCATATCAGCCACTGGCTGAAGAAATACGCGGGCAAGTACGCGGCCTCCCCCTGCTCCTGCCGCATGTCCCGGGCCCGCATGGGCGAGGGCTGCGGCGACGACCCGGAGGGCTGGTGCATCGCCGTGGGGGACATGGCGGACTACGTGGTGGAAACCGACAAGGGGGGCCGGTACATCACCTATGAGGAGGTCCTGGACATCCTGAAAAAGGCCGAGGACAACGGCTTTGTCCACCAGATCACCAACATCGACGGGGAAAACAAGATCTTCGCCATCTGCAATTGCAACGTCAACGTGTGCAACGCCCTGCGCACCAGCCAATTGTTCAATACCCCCAACATGTCCCGCTCCGCCTACGTGGCGGAGGTGACTGCGGAAAACTGCGTGGCCTGCGGCCGGTGCGTGGAATATTGCCCGGCAGGGGCGGTGCGCCTGGGGCAGAAGCTGTGCGCCAAGTCCGGCCCCATCGCCTATCCCAAGCAGGAGCTGCCGGACCTGGTGGAGTGGGGCCCGGAAAAGTGGGACATCGACTACCGGAACAACAACCGGATCAACACCCACGCCACCGGCACCGCCCCCTGTAAAACCGCTTGCCCCGCCCACATTGCCGTGCAGGGCTATTTGAAGATGGCGGCCCAGGGCCGCTATACCGAGGCCCTGGCCCTCATCAAACAGGAAAACCCCTTCCCGGCGGTATGCGGCCGGGTGTGCAACCGCCGCTGCGAGGACGCCTGCACCCGGGGCACCGTGGACCAGGCGGTGGCCATCGACGGGGTGAAAAAGTTCATCGCCCAGCGGGATCTGGAGGCCGCCACCCGGTATATCCCGGAAAAGGTGGTGCCAAAGCTCCTGGGGGGCTTCCAGGAGAAGATCGCCATCATCGGCGCCGGCCCGGCGGGGCTGAGCTGCGCCTATTTCCTGGCCCTCAAGGGCTATGCCCCCACGGTGTTTGAAAATAACCAGAAGCCCGGCGGTATGCTCACCTATGGCATCCCCAGCTATAAGCTGGAAAAGGACGTGGTGGAGGCGGAGATCGACATCCTGCGGGAGCTGGGGGTGGAGATCCGCTGCGGCGTGGAGGTGGGCAAGGACGTTACCCTGGACCAGCTGCGCCAGCAGGGCTACCAGGCCTTTTACATCGCCATCGGCTGCCAGGGGGGCCGCAAGGCCAACATCCCCGGGGAGGATAGCCCGGGGGTCATGTCCGCGGTGGACTTCCTGCGTACCGTCGCCGGCGGGGAAGCGGACCCGATCCAGGGCCGGTGCATCGTGGTGGGCGGCGGCAACGTGGCCGTGGACGTGGCCCGCAGCGCCCTGCGCTGCGGCGCCCAGCAGGTGCAGATGGTATGCCTGGAGAGCCGGGATGCCATGCCCGCCACCCCGGAGGAGCTCCGGGAGGCGGAGGCGGAGGCAGTGGCCATCCAGTGCGGCTGGGGCCCCAAGGAGATCTGCCTGGAAGCGGGCAGGGTCACCGGCGTGGTGTTCAAGCGCTGCCTGTCCGTGTTCGACCCGGAGGGCCGCTTCGCCCCCGTCTATGACGAGAGCGATACCATGACCCTTCCCTGCGAGCGGGTGTTTATGGCCATTGGCCAGAGCATCCAGTGGGGCGGGCTGCTGGACGGGGAAGCGGTGGAACTGGGCCGGGGCCGGAGCCCCGTGGCGGACCCGGTCACCTACCAGACCGGCGCGGCGGATATCTTCGTAGGCGGGGACGTGTACACCGGCCCCAAGTTCGCCATCGACGCCATCGCCGCCGGCAAGGAGGGGGCGGTCTCCATCCACCGGTTTGTCCAGCCCAATACCAGCCTCACCATCGGCCGGGACCCCCGGCGGTTCATCCAGCTGGATAAGCAAAACCTGGATATCGGCGATTACGATACCGCCGGCCGCCAGGAGCCTGCCCAGCCCCAGGGCGGGGAACGCCTTTCCTTCCGGGACACCCACGGCACCCTGACCGAGGAGCAGGTACGCAGGGAAACCGCCCGGTGCCTGGGCTGCGGGGCCACCATTGTGGACGCCAACAAGTGCATCGGCTGCGGCCTGTGCACCACCAAGTGCGAATTCGACGCCATCCACCTGCGCAGGGAGCGGCCGGAATGCAGCACCATGGTGCCCACGGAGGATAAATTCAAGGTCATCTTGCCCTATATGCTCAAGCGGAAGATGAAGATCGTCTTTGGAAAGAAGGACCGCAATACCCATGCATGAGCTGGGCATTGTGTTCCATATGATCCGGCATGTGGAACAGGTGGGGCAGGCCCACGGCCTGTCGGCGGTGCGGCGGGTCACCCTGGAGCTGGGAGAGGTCTCCGGGGTGGTGGGGGAATATTTGACGGACTGCTGGAAATGGGCCGCCGCCAAATCCCCCCTGCTCCAGGATGCGGCCCTGGAGATCGAAACCATTCCGGCGGTCACCTTTTGCCAGGGCTGCAAGAAAACCTATGAAACCGTACAATATGGGCGCACATGCCCATACTGCGCCAGCGAGGACACCTATCTTCTGGTGGGGAACGAGGTCAACATCAAGGAGATAGAGGCCTGCTGACCAACTACATTGGGAAAGGGAATCTAAAGGAGGGGAATCTATGTTATTCCAAATCTATGGGGAAAACGCCGGCTATCAGCTATTGGGCTGGTTGCTGGTATTCGTGGGGCTGGTGGTCACCAACGAGCTGGCCCGGCGCAGCAAGAAGGGGGGCATCTTCTTCTTCATGCTGGTGCCGGCGGCCCTGACGGTATACTTTGCCGCCATCTACATCGGGGCGGCCCGGGGCGCGGAATGGGCCCTGACCAACCAGACCTATACCAACATGAACAGCTGGTTCCATTATGCCAAGCTCTATGCCGCCACCGCAGGCTGCATCGGCTTCATGATGCTCAAGTATAAGTGGGGCGTGGGCAAAACGGAATGGTTCAAGGTGTTCCCCTTTGCCATCGTGGCCATCAATATCCTCATTGCGGTGGCCAGCGATTTCGAGTCCGGCATCAAGGGCGCCCAGGCCATGAAGGAGTTTGGCGACCGGTGGTGGCTCTCCTCGGAAAACGTGTGGCTCTACGGCGGCTGGTGGAATTGGCTCAACGGCATCGCGGGCATTGTGAACATCCTGTGCATGACGGGCTGGTGGGGGATCTATTCCTCCAAAAAGCAGGAGGATATGCTTTGGCCGGATATGATCTGGCTGTACATCCTGGCCTACGACCTGTGGAACTTTGAATACACCTATCTCAACCTGCCCACCCATGCCTGGTATTGCGGCCTGGCCCTGCTGCTGGCCCCCACCTTTGCCAGCGCCTTCTGGAACAAGGGCGGCTGGATCCAGAACCGGGCCAATACCCTGGCCATCTGGTGCATGTTTGCCCAGGTATTCCCCCTGTTCCAGGATCAGGGCGTATTCGCCACCCTGCCCGTGCTGTACGCGGACGGCGTGATGAACCCTGCCGTGCGGCCCACGGCGGTGGACCCCACCATGCAGGGGGTCATCGCCATCATCGCCCTGGCGGTGAACGTACTGGTGCTGACGGTGATCATCAAGCGGGCCATCGCCCAGAAGAAGAACCCTTACAAGAACGAGATCTTTACGGACACCAAGGACTTCCAGGAGGCCATGGCCCGGGCTTAATCGCCGCCGGAGGCTGCGGCGCGCCGCAGCAAACCGATACAAGAAACGCCGGGCGCTTCTCCCGCCACCTGCGGGAAAGCGTCCGGTTTCGTTTTGGCCGGCACAGGCCCCCGGGAAAGGGCAGGGCGGCGATGGGCGCTGCCCCGGCGCAGGAAGGCGGCGCGGGACGGGGCGGCGATTGGGCGGCAGAAAGGAACCCGCCGCCCGGCAGGGGCGGATGGGAAAGGGGCGGGCGGCATATTCGCCGGGGCATTCCCCCCCCCCCGACGATGACCGTGGGGCTGCAATCTCCCCCCTTGCGGGCGGGGCGCCCATTTGGGTCCCGCCGGGTCCGGCGCAGGGCGGAGGGCCGCAGCTAGGACGCTTCTCCGGCCAGGGCCGGCCAACGCAGCGCCGGGGCGGATGGGGCGGCAAGGGGCCGGTGGTTGCCGATGCCGCCGCCCCCTTTATCGACGCTGGGTTTTGCATATTGCTATTTTGGCAGGAAGTAGGTATACTATAAGCAGCTTCGGGGGGTGGTGTAATTCCACACCGGCGGTGATGCGGCCCATGTGCCGACAAGCCCGCGAACAGGGCCCTTGCCCTGCCGAACCGGTTGGATTCCGGTGCCGACGGTGATAGTCCGGATGGAAGAGGCTGTGCGCGCCTATGCGCTGTTTGCGTTGCCCCTGTTAGCAGGGGTTTTTTTATGCACAGCAACCCCATGGATGAAATCGATAGGAGGTTGTAAAAAACAATGCGAAGCAAAAAAGTCGTATGGTTGGTAAAGATGGCTTTATTGACCGCCCTGTCCCTGGTGTTGATGTATCTGGTCCGGTTCCCCATTTTCCCTGCGGCCGCGTATCTGGAATATGATATGGCGGATGTGCCCATCCTGATCGGCACCTTCATGTATGGTCCGGCGGCCGGGCTGCTGCTTACCGGGGTGGTGAGCCTGCTGCAATGGCTGCTGGTATCCCCCCAGAGCGGCTGGGTGGGGGCGCTGATGCACTTTTTAGCCACCGGCGGGTTCGTATTGGTGGCGGGCTTCCTGTATCGCAAGCTCCATACCCGCAAGGGCGCGGCCCTGTCCCTGCTGCTGGGCGGGCTGACCATGACCGCCCTGATGGTGCCCCTTAACCTTTGGCTCACCGTCCACTATAACGGCGCGCCCCTGGAGGCGGTCCAGGCCATGATCTGGCCCATTATCATTCCCTTTAACCTGATCAAGGCGGGGGTGAACGGCTCTGTGACCTTCCTGCTGTATAAGCGGATCGGAAAGCTGCTGCGCATGGAGCCGGAACCGGCCGCAGCCGCCCCGCAAGACGCCAAAGCATAGCCTATCGTGCCCGCCGGGAAAGACCGGCGGGCATGTTTTATGCAACGGGCGGCGTTGACCCCGCAAGCGGGGGCCGGTATAATGGAACCAATGGAATAAGGAAAACGGAGCAAGGTTGCCCCAAAGGGGGCCGGCGCGTTTGCGCCGGGGGAATTGGATGCAACTTCCAAGCTATCCCAGTAACCGTGAAGCTGACGAGGGGGCATAGGCCACTGCCGTAGCCGGTGGGAAGGCGCCCCAGTAGGAAGAAGCCAAGCCGGGAGACCTGCCTGCCCGTAGGATCTGCGTCTGGGGGTGCGCATGGCTGATCGCGGAGCGGCCTGCTTCCTTTGGGAAGGAGCCCGCCTTGTTTGCGTTGCGCCCCGGGTGGGACGGAACGCTTTTTTAATTGGAAAGGAGAAACCGGATATGAAGGCAAAAGCAAAGGCAAAGGCCGGCGCCCTGGGGGCCCTGGCGTTGGCCATCCTCATGCTGGCGGGCTGCGGGGCCGCCCCCGCGGAGGCGGCAAGCGGCCAGCCGATTCAGGCGACGGATATGCTGGGGCGGCAGATCGCCCTGGACGCCCCGGCGGAGCGGGTGGTGGCGCTGGCCCCCTCGGATTGCGAGATCCTGTATGCCCTGGGGGCGGGGGACGCCCTGGTGGGCCGGGGCATGTATTGCGACTATCCGGCCCAGGTGCAGGCCGTCCCCCAGGTGGGCACGGGGGAGGAGACCAACCTGGAGCAGATCCTGGCCCTGGAGCCCCAGGTGGTATTTATGACCATCATGGCCCAGAGCAAGGAGCAGGTAGCGGCCCTGGAACATGCGGGCATCCAGGTGGTATCCCTAAACGCCCAGGACATCCAGGGGGTGTACCAGGCCATTGCGCTGATCGGCCAGGTGGTGGGCAAAACGCCGGAAGCCGACGCCTTGATCCAGACCATGCAGGCGTCCTTTGCGGACCTGTCCGCCCAGGCGGCGGAACTGGGGACCGGCGGGACGGTCTATTTTGAGACCTCCCCCCTGGAATGGGGGCTGTGGACCGGGGGAAAGGGCACCTTTTTAGATGAGATTGCCGCCATGCTGGGCCTGGAAAACGCCTTTGGCGACGTGGAGGGCTGGGCCCAGATCTCCCAGGAGCAGGTGCTGGAGCGGGACCCGGACTATATCGTGACCCTGGGCATGGCGGCCGCCGACGGCAGCTCCCCGGTGGAGGAGATCCTGGCTCGCAAGGGCTGGGAGGGGCTGAAGGCCCTCCAACGGGGACAGGTGCTTTGGCTGGACTCCAACGCCCTGACCAGGCCCGGCCCCCGGCTGGCGGAGGGAGCCCAAAGCCTGTTTGACGGCGTATACGGGGCCGCCCCGGCGAACCCATGAAACGGGCCATACCGCTGGCCTTTGGCGCCGGGCTGGCCGGGGCTTGGCTGATGAGCGTTTGCTGGGGGAGCGTGGACATCCCCCTGGGGGATACCCTGCGGGTATTGTGGAACGCCCTGCTGGGACAGCCCATCCCCCAGGGGCTGCCCGGGGCCATCCTGCTGGATGTGCGCCTGCCCCGTACCCTGTGCGTGGCGCTGGTGGGGGCGGCCCTATCCCTGGCCGGCGCAGCCATGCAGGGGCTTTTGCGCAACCCCCTGGCGGACGGCTCCACCCTGGGGGTGGCCTCCGGCGCCTCCCTGGGGGCTGTGCTGGCCATCGCCCTGGGCGTCCAGCTCCCCGGCCTGCCCATCGGCGGCACGGCGGCAATGGCCATCCTGTTCGCCTTCCTCTCCCTGCTGCTCATCCTGGGGCTGGCCGCCCGGCTGGACGGCGGCCTCGCCACCCAGACCGTGATCCTGCTGGGGGTGATGTTTTCCATGCTGGCCACCAGCTTGACCAGCCTGGTGTCGCTGCTGTTCCCGGAAAAGCTCCGCTCCATTACCTTCTGGACCATGGGCAGCCTGCAGGGCAGCGACTACGCCCAGGCGGCCCTGCTGGCGGCCGCATTGGCCCTGGCGGGCGGGGCCCTATATTTCACCGCCCGGGAGCTCAACGCCTTTACCCTGGGGGAGGAGCAGGCGGGCAACCTGGGGGTGAACGTGCGAAGCTGCAAGCTGCGGGTCCTATTTTGCGTGGCGGCCTTGACCGGCGTAAGCGTGGCCGTGGGCGGCGGCATCGGCTTTGTGGGGCTGCTGGTGCCCCATATGACCCGCAGGCTCCTGGGCCCGGATCACAGCCGCCTTTTGCCCGGCGCCGCCTGCTTTGGCGCCACCTTTTTGCTGCTGGCAGACCTTTTGTCCCGGGTGCTCCTAAGACCCCTGGAGCTGCCGGTGGGGGCCGTCACCTCCCTGGTGGGGGCGGGGGCGTTCGTGTACATTTTCTATACGACCAGGAGGAAAAACCAAGGATGCTGAAAGTCGATGGCCTGACCGCCGCCTATGGCCGCAAGACCGTTCTGGCGGATATACGCTTCGCCCTATCCCCGGGGGATTGGCTGATGGTCGTAGGCCCCAACGGGGCGGGAAAATCCACCCTGCTGCGGGCCATTGCCCAGTCCATCCCCCATGCGGGCAGGGTCCGGCTCCTGGGCCGGGAGGTGGAAGCCATGTCCCCCCGGGACCGGGCCAGGCATCTGGGGGTCTTGGCCCAGCATTCCGGCGCTTACGCCGCCTTTACCGTGGCCCAGGTGGCCGCCATGGGCCGCTATGCCCACGGCCAGGGCCGGCTGTTCCCCAAGGACCCCCAGGCCGGCCAAAGGATCCAACAAGCCCTTCGCTTCGCCGGCATGGAGGCGCTGGCGGATCGGTCCATTCTGACCCTTTCCGGCGGGGAGCTGCAGCGGGCCTTCCTGGCCCAGGTCATGGCCCAGGACCCCAACCTGTTGCTGCTGGACGAGCCGGGAAACCATTTGGACATCCCCTACCAAAGCCGGCTGTTCGACGGCATAGCCCGCTGGCTGCGCGCAGCCCCCAACCGGGCGGCCATCAGCGTGGTACACGATCTGAGCCTGGCCCGCGCCTTTGGCAGCCATGCCCTCCTGCTGGCGGCGGGCCGCCAGGCGGCCTTTGGGCCTGTGGATCAGGTTCTGGACCGGCCTAGGCTACAGGCGGCCTATGGGATGGACGTTTGCGCCTGGATGCAGCGCTTGGCCCGGGGTTGGGTTTCCGGGGAAGGCTCGTAGCGGTCCTGCCCCCCCAGGCCGGGCAGGACGCAAGACGCGGGGCTGGACCCGCCGCCAAAAAGCTGGCGGGCGACCGGCCGCCCCTTCATGGGGCACACCGGGGCCGGGGTTGCAAAGCATAGGGCCGTCCATTGCCCGGGCAATGGGCAAAGGAAAACGGCGCAAACGCAACAAGGCAGCGGAAGGTTCCGCTGTCTTGTATGGTTGGCAAATGGGGCCAGGGGTTTAATCCCGGGCCTTGGAGGCGATCTCCTCCTGGATCATGGCCATGAAATCCTCCAGGGGCATGACGCCCAGGTCGCCCTTCTTGCGGCCCCGAACAGCCACCACGCCCTGCTCGATCTCCTTGTCGCCGATGACCACCATGTAGGGCACCCGCATCATCTGGGCTTCCCGGATCTTGAAGCCGATCTTCTCGTTGCGCAGATCCGCCTCCGCCCGCAGCCCGGCCTTCTTGAGGATGCCGCAGACCTCCTGGGCCCGCGCATCCGCCCGGCCGGTGATGGTGAGCACCTTCACCTGCAAGGGGGCCACCCAGGTGGGGAAGGCGCCGGCGCAGTGCTCGGTGAGGATGCCGATGAACCGCTCGATGGAGCCGAACACCACGGTATGGATCATAACGGGGCGATGCTTTTCCCCATCAGGGCCCACATAGGTGATATCGAAGCGCTCCGGCATCTGGAAATCCAGCTGGATGGTGCCGCACTGCCAGGTACGGCCGATGGCGTCCTCCAGGTGGAAGTCGATCTTGGGGCCGTAGAAGGCGCCGTCCCCCTCGTTGATGGCATAGGGCAGGCCGCAAGCCTTCAGGGCTTCCTCCAGGGCTTCGGTGGCCTGCTCCCACTGCTCGTCGCTGCCCATGCTATCCTCGGGCCGGGTGGAGAGCTCTACGGTGTACTTGAAGCCAAAGGTGTCGTAGAAGCACTGGAACTTATCGATGACCCCCAGGATCTCCCCTTTGATCTGGTCCGGGGTCATGAAGATGTGGGCGTCGTCCTGGGTAAAGCAGCGTACCCGCATCAGGCCGTGCAGGGCGCCGGAAAGCTCATGGCGGTGCACCAGGCCCAGCTCGCCCAGCCGTTCCGGCAGATCCCGGTAGGAATAGATCTTCCGCTTATAGGTGAGGATGGAGCCAGGGCAGTTCATGGGCTTGATGGCATAGTCCATGTCGTCGATTTTGGTAAAATACATGTTGTTTTTGTAATGATCCCAATGGCCGGAGCGGATCCAAAGATCCCGGTTGAGGATCATGGGGGTACGGATCTCCTTGTAGCCCCGAGCCTCATGCTGCTCTCGCCAGAAGGCTTCCAACTGGTTGCGCAGGATCATGCCGTTGGGATAAAAGAAGGGGAACCCAGGGCCTTCATCATGGATATCGAACAGATCCAGCTCCCGGCCCAGCTTCCGGTGATCCCGCTTTTTGGCTTCCTCGATGCGGAACAGGTATTCGTCCAGGTCTGCCTTCTTTTCAAAGGCCGTGCCGTAGATCCGCTGGAGCATCTTGTTTTTTTCGCTGCCCCGCCAATAGGCGCCGGCCACGCTCATGAGCTTGATGTTTTTCACCTTGCCCGTGCTTTCCACATGGGGGCCGGCGCACAGGTCGGTAAACTCCCCCTGCTCGTAAAAGCTGATGACAGCGTCCTCGGGCAGATCCCGGATCAGCTCCACCTTATAGGGCTCGTTGCGCTGTTCCATATAGGCGATGGCCTCTTCCCGGGGCAGCTCAAACCGGTGCAGGGGCAGGTTTTCCGCGGCGATCTTGGCCATTTCCTTTTCGATGGCGGCAAGATCCTCCGGGGAGAAGGAGAAGCCTTCCGGGGTATCGAAGTCGTAATAGAAGCCGTTTTCAATGGCGGGGCCAATGGCGAATTTTACATCGGGATACAGCCGCTTTACCGCCTGGGCCAGCATGTGGGAAGCGGTATGGCGGAAAGCCCAGCGGCCGTTTTCATCGGCGAAGGTGAGGAGCTTGAGGCTATGGTCCCCATGGATGGGGGCAAAGGCGTCGATCCGCTGGCCGTCCAGCTCCGCGGCCAGGGTGGCCTTGCGCAGGCGGGGGGAGATGTCGGCGGCGATGTCAAAGGCCGTCATGCCGTCCTGATATTGGTGGATGCTGCCATCCGGTAGCGTAATGTTCATATTGATACCTCCATTAAATTTACAATAAAAAACGCCCCTGGCAACGCCAGGGACGAACAAACCATGTCCGCGGTCCCACCCTGTTTGGAAAAGACCCACTTAAAGCGCACGATACGGGGTGCAACCCCTTGCGGTCCCGGGGTGGTAGGCAGCTCGCCCTGCATGGAGCCCTTACAGCCAGGGGAAGCTCCTCTCTACGATGCAGTGGGGGGGGCGAGGGCCGGCCCGTTCATTCCGCAATCCTCTTCAAATATCATTATAGCATAGGCCCCGGCGTTGTCAATGAGAAAAACGCCAAAGCCAAGACAGCCAGACAAAATCAAACAAAGCGCCTCCGCTGGGCGGAGGCGCAAGGGTACATGGCTGGCTTATTTTTCCTTGCGGGCTTGGATGGTCCAGGCGGCCAGGCCCACCAGGGACAGGGCGATCACCGAGAAGGCCAGGGTATCGCTCACCGCGTCGCCGGTCTTGGGGGGAATGGAGGGGCTGTTGCCGTCGCCAAAGGACAGCACCAGGACCTTGGAGGGATTGGCCTGGCCGGGATAGCTCATGGCCACCACGTCATACCAGGCGATCAGCCGGGCGCCCGCCTGGATGTCGGCGGCTTTGGCCGCTACCAGGCCGGTTTCCCCCAGGGTGTATACGCTGGTGGCGCTGCTTACATGCAGAATGGTGTCCCCCTTGTCGTTGAGCAGGTCCAGGCCATTGTTGCTGCTTTCCACGCTCTGCACGGTGAAAGCATGGGCGAAGTCCTCGCTGCTGCTCTTGGCCACGATCATGGTGTGCAGGGCGCTTTGGGGGGGCAGGCTCCGGGTGGTGGCCGCGCTGTGGAAGGCGGTGAAGGTCATGCCGGCCGCCAGATCCTTCAGGGCAAGATTGCTGCCGTCCTTGGCGCTCAAAAACAGGGTGGAGCCGCTTACGTTAAAGACCATTTCGCTCTTGTCGGACAGGGTGACGGTGATCTGGTTGTTGGCGGTATCCACCGCGGTGATGGTGCCTTCCGCCTGTACCAGGGAGCCGGAGGCAGCCAGGGCAGGCACGGCGCTGAGCAGGAGCGTGGCGGTCAAAACAAAGAGTACAATGCGTTTCATGGTTATCGTGATCCTTTCGTTTCGTTGTCGTTTTTGTGTTTCATCCATAGAACGCATGAGCATGGCCCAAGGTTGCAATATCGCAAAAAAATTTTTTTGGCCCGGGAATCGCGCCCGCTTTTCCATGCCGAAGCCCTGGAACAAAAATATTTCTAAACCCTCTTGACAAGGATCTTTGTCAATGTTATCCTATGTTTGACAAATAAAATTGTCAAAATGACCTATATGCTTGTCAAAAAGATTAACTATTAAGTGTCAACCCACAAAATGAATGGTGGTGAAGAGAAAAGATGTCTCAGAAAGGGTATAGCAAAGCTGAAGTCTTGTCAGACCCCTGCTGGCTATTCGAGTAGTTGCACGCAAGCCGCTAAGCAATATGGCCGCCTGGATTTCTCCATGGCAAATATCAGACGAACCAACTTTTTGGCAGCGTGAGAAAGAGCGACATTGTAGTGCTTGCCCTCCGCCCGCTTCTTAGCAAGATAGGCAGCAAAGGTCGGGTCCCAGTGGCAGACATACTTGGTCGCGTTGTAAAGGGCGTAGCGTAGGTATCGAGAGCCACGCTTTTCCATGTGTGGGTAACAATTCTTGAGCTGCCCGGACTGGTAAGTAGAGGGAGACATCCCGGCATAAGCCAATAGCTTGTCCGGGGAATCAAAACGGTTGAAGTCGCCAACCTCAGCAAAGATCATGGCGGCCATTCGGAATCCAAGCCCTGGGATCGTGGTAATGGGAGAATTAAGTTCATCCATAATGGCTTGAATCTGCTCTTCAATTTCAACGATTTCGTCGTCCAGCTCTCGGATGAGCCGGATGGTGTGCTGCAATTCAAGAGACTTGGCGGGCATCCAGGAGCCAATAGAGTTTCTGGCAGCATCTCGGATTTCAAGAGCCATGTCCCGCTTGTAGTGGCCTTTGGAAGCCGTTTCAAGCAGTGCTTTCAGCCTCGTCAAATGGGCAGCGGCAATCTGTTTGGCACCGGGAAACTCCGCCAGCAGGGCGTAGACAGAGGCAATATGTAGAGACGGAACGAGCTTTTCCAGTTCGGGGAACAGGATGCAGACCAATCGGGAAATAGAGCTTTTCAGCTTGGCGCGTTCTTTCACCTTGTCAAAACGGTATCTGGTCAGTGACTTTAGCTCCTCATTGTGGTATGCTGTGTCCGTGTAGGGTTTGAGGCCCGCATCGGATAACAGCATAGAAGCAATCGTTCGTGCAT
>OLGD01003097.1_pt1 | contig 16638 bp, 16 predicted proteins | sample 1605311 | NCBI WGS metagenome assembly OLGD01 (sample SAMEA3888917, study PRJEB22519) | human gut metagenome | biome: human gut; feature: human-associated habitat; material: faeces | place: Denmark | collected 2010 | reverse complement strand
GCGGCGCATGTCCGCCTTGTAAACGTATTGTATTTGCAATTCTTATCTTTATCGATAAGCTCAAATGAGCGGGAACTCCCGCTCATTTTTTGATCTCCGCCCGAAACCGTTTGGAGACGGCGATGCGTTCCGCCTCGTCCAAAATGGCGTACAGGATGTATCGTCCGCACGATGTGATGGATGCGTTTTCGATTTTTGCAAATTCATCGTCCTTGTAACGGGTATCCCAGTTCTTGCGTTTGAAAGTCAGATAGTTTTGAAGGCTGGCCTGCGCGTCTTCTTTATTTGCGTCTGCGCGTATTTTAAATATGCCGATTTCGTTGTACTCGGTTCCCGCAAACGGATACAGGACGATATATTCTTCAAACGGTTCTAGATCGCCCATACAGTATTCAAGATAATCCCGGCTGGCTTGCGCCATATTTTCAAATCCCTTTATTTCTTCTCCGACACTTTGCGCCAAAAGCTGTATCGGAATGTCATCGCGAATCTTTGTACAGGAGGGGAGCAGCATGAGCAGTGTCAGAAAAAACAAAATAAATTTACGCATAAACAGCCTCACTCAAACTTGTGTGTGCAGATATAATTCAGTTCGACATCCAGACCGAGCGGCGTCAGGTGGCAGCCGTCGCTTGCATATTCTTCTTTCAGATAGCCTTCGTCGTCTGTCAGGGCTTCTTCTGTGTTTAAATATTTGACGCCGCAGTGTTTTGCGGTTTCGATGATCCATTTGTTCCCCTCGCGTATCGCGGCGTTGCTTGCGCTTTTGTAAGTGCGGCAGACCGGAAACATAGACTGCAGAATGATTTTGGTCTGCGGACTTGCATTTTGTATGGAGGTGACCAGTTTTACATATTCCGAAACAAAATAGCTTTTCTCCACAATTTCAACGCCGTTAAATCCCAGAGAGATGAGAATTATTTCAGGCTGTTTTAACGCCGCGGCTTCCGCGCAGGTCATTTCCGCCCCGGTATCGGGATAGAGAATCCGCTGGTTTTGCATATCCCAGACAGACATTGTACGTCCTTTTGGCGTCCATACCTGCGTTGTTTCCGCACCGCCTTCAAGCATGGCGAAATGCTGGAGACCGTACGTGCGGGAATCGCCGATAAAAATGATTTTGTTCAGGTATTCAGCGCCGCCGTGCTGTGTTTCACGCAGCAAAACGTCGGCTGCAGGAAGGCAGTCGGTTGGATTTTGCAAATTTGCCGGCGCGTATGCGCTTTCCGCTGGGCTTTCGGGGCAAAATCCGAAAGAAAATGCCTGTACGGGTTGATCGTACAGGCGTCTTGGGTATTTTGCCGCGGAGATGCAAAACAAAAGCAATATAAACACCGCAATATTTCGTCGCAGCGTAAAGGCGAGCCTTTGCATAAAGACACCTGCTTATTCAAAAAAGTGTGTCTTTTTACATCCTGATTTTTTGGATTATTTGTTTTTGAAAATACTTTGATAGCTTTTTTGATCCTGGGCGCTGCGGCGTTTCTTTTGTTCAAGCACCGCAAATATAACGGCAAATACGGCATAAACCAGCGTGACGCAGACAAAGGCGATCAGCGCGCTTGCAGCGCTTTGCACAAAGCCGCCGATGAAAGCGAATACAAAAAATGCCGATGCAAGGATCAGGATGTAGTGGATTAAAATGCGGATCGGCAGCGACAGCGATTCGATATGTAAAATGCGGCTGCACAGCGCAATCAGAACGCAGAGCGCAAACAGCAGAACAAGCGCCTCCAGCGTAAACGTAATGGTAGCGCCGACTAAGGCAAGCCCGGCCGCATACAGTAAAAATACGGACACAGTAAACAGTATACAGGCCAGTGTCAGCGCATGCTTGATTTTTTGTAACATACAAGATCCCCCGCAAAACACGATTTTCATTTAGCATAACACATTTCTATCAAATTTTCAATATAAATTTGATGTTCCCGTTGGCGGTGTAAGTCAGAGAACGAATGTTGCGATGCCGCGCATTTGCGGATTGACATTATCTGTTCAATATTATATAATATACATATGTTTCAAAAATTATGAATGGGGAACGATATGCTGAACAGACGGGAGTCCAGAGAAGCGGTATTCGGATTGCTTTTTGAGAATGAATTCGGACTGTACGAGGATAAAAACGAACTGTACGAAACTGCGATTGCCGCGCGGGAACTGGAAGAAAACGAATATATAAAGACGGTCTTTTTCGGCGTTTTGGAAAAGAGTTCGGAGATCGATGCCTATATTGAGAAATATGCCAGAGGCAGATCGATGTCCCGCATTTCCAGAGTGGCGAAATCCGCTATGCGTATCTCAATTTATGAAATGCTGTATATTGATTCTATGCCGTCGAATATTTCGATCAACGAGGCTGTGGAATTGACCAAACGCTATGACGATGAAAAGGCGCGCGCCTTTGTCAACGGGATTTTGAATGCGGTAAAAGAGGAACTTGGCAGATGAATCGCTGTTTTGTCGGCGTGGATACCAGCAATTATACGACTTCGGTCGGGCTTGTGGATGAGAACGGCCGGGTACTTGCCAATGTGCGTCGGCTTTTGCCGGTCGGAGAGGGAAAATGCGGCTTGCGTCAGAGCGATGCGGTGTTTGCGCATATAAAACAGTTGCCGGCCGTGTTTGACGAGGCGGCAAAAGCGCTTGGAGATCGTATCCCGGCGGCGGTCGGATGCAGTGTAAAGCCAAGAAATGCGGAAGGGTCGTATATGCCCTGCTTTTTGTGCGGGGAGGCGGCGGCGCATGCTTTTGCGGCGGCGCGGGGCTTGCCGGTGTATGCGTATTCCCATCAGTGCGGACATCTTGCGGCGGCGCTGCTTTCGCAAAACGCCTGGGAGATTACAAAAGAGATGTTTCTCGCGTTTCATGTTTCGGGCGGAACGACCGAGATTCTGAAGTGTACTTCGGGGCCCTGCGGATTTGATACCGAAGTCGTCGGCGGGACAATGGATCTGAGCGCAGGGCAGGCGATCGATCGCGCGGGCGTCATGATGGGTATGCCGTTTCCCAGCGGGCGCATGTTGGAAGCCGCCGCCAATGAATTTTCGGGAAAATTGCCGTATGCGAAAATCAGCACAGACGGCCTGCGCTGCAATTTTTCGGGGCTTCAGAATCTGTCGGAAAAGCTGTACCGAGAAAGCAAAAGCCAAGAGATGACAAGCGCCTTTGTGCTGGATTTTATCGGTCGCACCCTGCTTGAGACGGCGCGCGCGGCACGGGAGCGCTTTGGCAGCCTTCCGATCCTTTTCGGCGGCGGGGTTATGAGCAATCAGCGTCTGCGCGCCGTACTTGCGCCGCTTGGCAAAACCTATTTTGCCGAACCGGCGCTTGCCGCGGATAATGCGGTGGGGATTGCCGAGCTTGCCCGGCGTACATATCAGCAGAGGGAGGAAGCATAGATGGATACATTTGACGATCTGTTTTCGCTTTCTGCGTCGGCGGACGGCGATGCGGTCACGGTTACGCAGTTGAATGAGTATATTCGCGCGCGGATGGACGCGGACGCCTTTCTTTCCCGCGTTCTGGTGAAAGGGGAGATCTCCAATTTCACCAATCACTATAAAACCGGGCATTTTTATTTTACAATCAAAGACGAGGGCGCGCTGATCCGGGCGGTTATGTTTCGTTCTTCCGCGTCAAAGCTTGCGTTTGTGCCTGAAAACGGCATGAAAATTTTGGCGCGCGGTCGGGTTTCGGTGTTCCCGCGCGACGGGCAGTATCAACTCTATTGCGACAGTATGCAGCCGGACGGTATCGGCGCTTTATACTTTGCGTTTGAGCAACTGAAAAAGAAGCTTGCCGCCGAGGGATTGTTTGATGAATCGCGTAAGCGGCCGCTCCCGAAAATTCCGACGCGGATCGGCGTTATTACGTCTCCGACCGGCGCGGCAATTCGGGATATTATCAATATTTTGGGACGCAGGTTCCCCTATGCAAAAGTTCTTTTGTATCCTGCGCTTGTGCAGGGGGCAGAGGCGGCGCCCTCATTGATTGCGGGAATGGAATACTTTAACCGCACCAAAAGCGCGGATGTGATTATCATCGGGCGAGGCGGCGGTTCTATTGAGGATCTTTGGGCGTTTAACGATGAAAAGCTTGCCAGAACGGTTGCCGCATCGAAAATCCCGGTCATTTCGGCGGTAGGCCATGAAACCGATTTTACCATCTGTGATTTTGCCGCGGATCGCCGTGCGCCTACGCCCTCCGCGGCGGCGGAACTGGCCGTGCCCGAAACGCATGAGTTGATGCATAAAATAGACAATATTATCGGCAGGATGTCGCTTTTGGTCGGCCGTCAGGTGGCGCATGGCCGCCAGGTATTGGATTTTTATGAAAAACAGGGGCTTTTTGCGCATCCGGAGCGGATGTTCGAGGATCGCAAAATGCGGCTGCTGCTGCTCGGACAGCGTCTGGACGGGGCTGCTGTGGGAACGCTTGCGGATACCCGGCATCGCTTGGCGCAGAATACGGCTAAGCTTGAAGCGCTCAGCCCGCTCGGAATCCTGACGCGCGGCTATTCGGTGACGACGTTTGACGACGGCCGGCTGCTTTCTTCCGTGGAGGATGTTTCGGTCGGCACACCGGTTTTTGTTCGTCTGCGGGACGGCGTCGTGCGTGCGACTGCGGACGAGATTATTGCTTTGAAGGAGAACAAAAATGGCAGAGAATATAACGTTTGAGGCGGCTATGGCGCGGCTTGAAGAAATCGTGCGTATGCTTGAAAACGGCGGAGAGGGACTGGATCAGTCTCTCGGGCTGTTTGAAGAGGGAATCGGACTGGTCAAACTTTGCAACACAAAGCTTGAAAGCGCCGAGCAAAAGGTAAAGATGCTGTCTGCCGGAGAAAACGGCGAGATGAAAGAAACCAATTTTTCGGGAGGCGAGCGGTAATGGAAGCGCTTCAAAGCCGGATTGCGGAAAATGCAAAGCTTGTGTCCGATGCGCTTGCCGGCTATTTTGCGAGCCGCAGTGAAACGGAGTTGTATCAGGCGATGGCGTACAGCGTTACAAACGGCGGCAAACGGATTCGTCCGTTTTTAACGCTTGAATTCTGCCGGCTCTTCGGCGCACCGGCGGAGCGCGCGCTGCCGTATGCCTGCGCGATTGAAATGGTGCATAACTTTTCATTGATTCACGATGATCTGCCGTGCATGGATAATGACGATTTGCGGCGCGGCTTGCCGACCTGTCACAAAAAATTCGGCGAGGCGCAGGCGCTGCTTGCGGGAGACGCACTGATCTTTTCCGCTTTGTCTTTCGCGGTGTCAGCGCCGGAACAAAGCGCTGAGGCGAGGGTGCGGGCTGTGCGGATTTTGTCCGAGGCTGCGGGGGCGGACGGAATGTGCGAGGGGCAGATGCTCGACATGGAAAGCGAAGCGAAACGGATTCCGTTCGAACGTCTCTTGCAGCTTCATGCCTATAAAACCGGGGCGCTGATGCGCGCCGCCGCGCAGCTTGGTGTGACCGCCGCCGGCGGAGATTCGTCCGCGCTGACAGCCGCGGGACTTTACGGGGAAAAAATCGGTCTGGCCTTTCAGATTGTAGACGATATTTTGGACGCCACTTCGACGACGGAAGCGCTCGGAAAGCCGACCGGGAGCGATGCGAAAAATCAAAAAACAACTTTTTTGTCTTTTATGAGCGTCAAAGAGGCGGAGGCGTATGCAAAGCGCGTATCCGAGGAAGCTTGCTCGGCGATTTGCGGGTATTCGGGTGCGGAGACGCTCTGCGCTTTGCCGGAATATCTGCTTTTTCGGAAAAACTGATGCGGCTGGATGTATTTTTAGTGGAACATGGGTATGCGCCCAGCCGCCAGCGCGCGAAGCTGTTGGTTGACTCCGGCTGTGTTTTCTGCGGCGGTATACCTGCCAAAAAAGCCGCGCAGGCGGTTGCGGATACCGACGTGATTGAGGTAAGAGGCACGCTGTTTGACTATGTGAGCCGCGGCGCGCTGAAGCTGAAAGCCGCGTTTGAAGCCTTTTCACTTTCGGCAAACGGCTGTACGGCGCTGGACATCGGCGCGTCAACCGGCGGATTTACCGAATATCTTTTAGAGCGCGGCGCGCGTCTTGTGTATGCGGTGGATTCGGGCAGCGGGCAGCTTGCCGAAAAGCTTTTGCGGGATACGCGCGTGATTTCCATGGAAAAATACAACGCGCGTCTGCTTGATCCGAAAGATTTTCCGCAGATGCCCACATTTGCAGCGATGGATGTTTCCTTTATTTCTCAAACGCTGATTTTGCCGGCGGCCGCGCGCGTTTTGGCGTCGCGGTCTGTACTGGTCAGCCTGATTAAGCCGCAATTTGAGGCGGGACGCGCCTATATCGGAAAGGGCGGCATTGTGCGTTCACCGGCGGCGCGTGTTTTGGCGATTCAAAAGGTTTTGGCCGCGGCGGCGGAGAGCGGATTCGCTTTTTGCGGACTGACGCGCTCGCCGATTACCGGCGGCGACGGCAATGTGGAATATCTTTCCTGCTTTTCAAAGGGCGATGCTTTGCCGGCGGTTTCAGGGACATTGGACGATTTGATTTTGCAGACGGTCGGACAAAAATAAATTTATGAGGTGCAATATGAGACGGGTGGCGGTTGTGCCTACGATTCGCATACCGAATGACAGGCTTTACACGGAACGGACGGTCGCCAAATTGCTTCAATGCGGTTTTGAAGTTTGGATGGATCGGGCTTATTCAGATACCACTTTTTCGACGGGCGCGCGCTTTGCCGAGGGGGAAGCGGTGTATTCCAATGCAGATTGGATTGCGGTACTCGGCGGAGACGGTTCCATGCTGCGCGCCGCGAAAAGCGCTGTGCGGTATGATCTGCCGCTGCTCGGAATCAATCTCGGACGTCTCGGATATACGGCGGAACTTGAAAAAGATGAGTTGGAACTGCTTGAAAAAATCGGCAAAAGCGAGTATATTATAGAGAGACGGATGACGCTTTTTGTGGAGCGGGTGGAGGCATCCGGCAGACAGACGCTTTGCGAGAGCGCGCTGAACGACGTGGTGGTAGCTCGGGGCGGCTATTCCAAAATTGTGGATCTCAAGCTTTGCGCGGACGGAAAGGCGGTTCGCACCATTCGTTCGGACGGAATTATTTTTGCAACGCCTACGGGATCGACCGCCTATTCGATGACGGCGGGGGGGAGCGTTCTCGATCCGACGCTGGAATGCATCTGCGCTACGCCGATTTGTCCGCTGTCCAGATATGCGCGTCCGATTGTGTTTTCGGGAAGCAGCGTATTGGAGGTTGAAAATGTGGGCGACCGCGGCGTTTTTGTCGGTGTTACGGTAGACGGTGCAGAAGCGTTTCCGCTTGCGCAGGGAGAAAAAATCGCGATCCGGCGTTCGGATCTGTATGTGCAGATGCTGGTGTTGAAAAATGACGGTTTTTTCGGTGTGCTGAACAACAAGCTTTCCAAGTATGAATTGAAAAACTGAAATCGGGGTGAAAATGTGAAAAGTCAGCGGCAGAAGAAAATTTTGGAACTGATTGCGGAATATGAGATCGAAACGCAGGAGGAACTGATTTTTTATCTCAGCAAATTCGGGTTTGAGGCGACGCAGGCAACGATCTCACGCGATATACGCGAACTCAAGCTGACCAAAGTCACCAGCAGCGCGGGAAATTATAAATATGCGGTGCAGGGGGATCCGGTTATGCCGAGCAATACCCCGAAGTTTAACGGCGCCCTGATCGACTCGATTACAAAAGTGTCGGCTGCAAACAATATTATCGTGTTGAAAACCTTTCCGGGGTTGGCGAATGCGATCGGCACCGGCATTGACGCCATTCATTCTCCGGATATTCTCGGCTGTGTTGCCGGGGACGATACGGTGATTGTTGTGCTGTCCTCGCAGGAGGCGGCAAAGGACGTAAGTGATAAAATCAAACATATGATGCGTGCGGTTTGATAAAAAATTTCAGGAGGTGCGTATATGCTGGCTTCACTGCATATTGAAAATATTGCGGTTATCAAATGCGTGGATATTGATTTTTCCGCCGGCTTTACGGCTTTGACTGGAGAAACCGGCGCGGGCAAATCGATTTTGATTGACAGCATCAATTTTCTTCTCGGGGCGCGCAGCAGCCGGGATATTCTTCGGAGCGGCGAGGAGCGGGCGTTGGTCAGCGCGGTTTTTTACGATTTTACACCGGAGGACACGGCCGCATTTGCAAAACTTGAAATTGAGCCGGATGAGGACGGGAACGTACTCATCAGCCGTACAATGAACGGAGAGGGACGCACCCAGAGCCGAATCAACGGCCGCCCGGTAAATTCCTATACGCTTCGGGAGATCGCGCCTAGGCTTTTGAACATCCACGGGCAGAATGACAGTCTGCAACTGCTGAATCCCGAGAACCACGTGTTGCTTTTGGATGCATATGCGCAGAACGAGCGTTTAAAATCCGCGTTTTCGGAGTGCTTTGCGCGTTTTCGGGCTTCGACGCGCGCATTGGATGCGCTCATTGCGGATGACGCCGAAAAGGCCAAGCGAATGGCCGATCTTATAAAAGATATTCAATTGCTGGAGTCGGCAAAAATCGTTCCGGGCGAAAAGGCAAAGCTGCTGACGCAAAGAACTCTGTTGCAAAATGCGGAAAAAATATCCAGGCAGACCTCGTTTGTTTACCGCGCGCTGAAAGGCGCCGAAAAGGCCAACGCCGCGTATATTTTGGAGCGCTGCGCCGCGGCGCTTTCGCAGATTGCCGATACGGTTCCGGATGCGGAACCGCTTGCCGCGCGGCTGCGGGATATGAAGTATGAAGCCGAGGACATTGCCGAGACGGTTTTTGATTTTACCGGCGGGCTTGATGAGGATCCCGGCGCACGTCTTGACCAGATTGAAACCAGGCTCGAACGCATTGAAAAACTGGAAAGGCGTTTTGGCGTAGAGGAAGCGGGACTCGCCGCTCTGCTGATACAGAAAAAGAGCGAATACGCCGATTTCTCATCTATAGAGGAAACGATTGCCGATGCAAGAGCGCAATGCGCGCTGGATGAAAAGGCTGCTGCTGCTGCTGCTGAGGCGCTGACCGCTTCGCGGCGGAAGGCTGCGGATGTGTTGGTTCCCCTGATTCGGCGGGAACTCGAATTTTTGGATATGGAAAAGGTCACGTTTGAAATTGCGGTCGACCACGGCAAAGTCATGACGGCAGCGGGGGCGGATACGGTGGAGTTTTTGATTTCGGTCAACCCCGGAGAGCCGCCGAAATCCATTTCAAAAATTGCGTCCGGCGGTGAGCTTGCCCGGATTATGCTGGCCATAAAGAGCGTCTTTGCCAATGCGTTTGCCTTAAAAACGGCGATCTATGACGAGGTGGACACAGGCGTGTCCGGAAAAACGGCCCGAAAGATCGGGATACGACTGAAGCAGAGCGCGCGCACAACGCAGACAATATGCGTGACGCATTCGGCGCAGATTGCGTCTTTGGCGGATCATCATATGCTGATCCGGAAAAATTCAGAGGCCGGCCGCGCCGAGACAACGGTTGAACCGCTTCGCTATGACGCGCGCGTGCGGGAGATTGCGCGGATTCTCGGCGGTGTTACGGTCAGCGAAAACATGCTGATTTCGGCGCGGGAACTGATTGACGAAGGAAAAAATTATTAAATTTATCATATAATTGTAAGGTTACAGGAGCAAGAAAATGACAGTATTTGAAGAATTAAAGGCCAGAGGTCTTTTGGCACAGTTGACGGACGAGGCGGAGATCCGTGATTTAGTCAACGCGGGCAAAGCGAAGTTTTATATCGGGTTCGACTGCACGGCGGACAGCTTGACGGCGGGGCACTTTATGGCGCTGACGCTGATGAAACGCCTGCAGATGGCGGGCAATAAGCCGGTCGCGCTGATCGGCGGCGGTACGACGATGATCGGAGACCCGTCGGGCAGAACCGATATGCGTAAAATGCTGACCAGAGAAGACATTGAGCACAATGCGGAATGTTTTAAAAAGCAGATGAGCCGTTTTATCGACTTTTCCGAGGACAAGGCGATCATGGTCAACAATGCCGACTGGCTTTTGAATTTGAATTACATTGAGCTTTTGCGCGAAGTCGGTGCCTGTTTTTCGGTCAACAACATGCTGCGCGCGGAGTGCTATAAGCAGAGAATGGAAAAGGGACTCAGCTTTTTAGAATTTAACTACATGATTATGCAGAGCTACGATTTCTATGTCCTGTACCAGAAATACGGCTGCAACATGCAGTTCGGCGGCGACGATCAGTGGAGCAACATGCTCGGCGGTACGGAACTCATCCGCCGGAAGCTCGGCAAGAACGCCTATGCCATGACCATCACGCTGCTGACCGATTCGCAGGGAAATAAAATGGGCAAAACCGCCGGAAACGCGGTTTGGCTGGATCCGAACAAAACGTCTCCCTATGACTTTTTCCAGTATTGGCGCAATGTGGACGATTCCGATGTCATCAAATGCATGAAGATGCTGACCTTTATACCGCTTGAAGAGATTGCGGAGTATGAAAAACTGTCGGGCAGTGATTTGAATCGCGCAAAGGAAAAGCTGGCGCATTCGCTGACCGAATTGGTTCACGGCAAAGAAGAAGCGGATCGGGCGCTGTCAGCGGCGCGTGCCGTATTTGCCGGCGGCGGTCTGTCGGAAAATATGCCCTCGACGCAGCTTGCGGAGGAAAACTTTACCGACGGAAGCATCTCGGTAATTGATATGCTGGTTTTGTCCGGGCTCGCTCCCTCTCGCGGAGAAGCGAGACGGCTGGTTCAGCAGGGCGGTGTTTTTGTTTCGGATCGCAAGATCGAAGCGATCGACGAGCGCTTTGAAAATCCGCGTTTTGCGGGGACGGTGTTGTTGTGAAAAAAGGAAAGAAAACCTTCCATCGCTTTGTATTTTAAATTTTAATCGAGGCGGAATTATGTCTATAAAAACCTTTGAGGGCGCTCTCCTTGAATATTCGGAAAAACACGGCACAAGAAAGTTTTTTATCCGGCGCGATTTCCCGCTGAGCCGGCTTACTTCTTTTCGGATCGGCGGGAATGCGGATCTTGTCGTTTATCCGATAGACGCCGAGTCGTTTGTGTTTGCCGTAGAACAGGCGCGCCGGACGCAGACACCGTATTTGGTGCTCGGTAACGGCAGCAACACGCTGGCTTCTGATAACGGATACCGCGGCGTGGTGCTGGTCACGACCGACATGCGCCGTGTGGAGGTCGCGGGCGACCGTATTCGAGGCGGCTGCGGCGTTTTGCTCGGAAGCATCGGGACGAATGCGGCGTGTGCGCATCTTGGCGGCGCGGAATTTGCCAACGGGATTCCCGGAACGCTCGGCGGCGCGGTTTATATGAATGCCGGCGCCTACGGCGGGCAGTTTTCGGATATTGTTTTGGAAACGGACTGCTATGATCTCGATACGCAAAGCTTTTTGACGCTGCGCGGCGATGCGCATGCTTTCGGGTACCGTCAAAGCGTCTTTATGGAGAAAAATTATATTATTTTGTCTGTCCTTTTGCAGTTGCAAAAGGGAGATGAGACGGGAATACGGGAGCGGATGCGGCAAAATCTTCAAAGCCGCCGCGAAAAACAGCCTTTGGAATATCCGAGCGCCGGCAGTACGTTCAAGCGTCCGACGGGGAATTATGCCGGAAAATTGATCGAAGAGGCCGGGCTTAAGGGTACGCGGATCGGAGGCGCGATGGTTTCGCCGAAGCACGCCGGATTTATCGTCAATACCGGCGAAGCGAGCGCGGCGGACGTGCTTTCGCTGATCGAACTGGTTCAAGCGCGCGTATTGGAAAGCAGCGGTGTGGCGCTGGAATGTGAAATTCGGTTTATTGGAGAGAGGTAGATGTCTTTTTCCGCAGAAGTAAAAGTCGAGGCGCTCGGCGTACCGATGAAAAAAAATTGCTGTCGCCGCGCGTTTATCCTGGGAGCGCTTTTCCTCGGCGCCGCCCTGCAGAATGACAGGATTACGATATATGCCGACGGTGCGGCGGTTGAAACGTATACAAAGCTGATTTCCGAACAGTTCGGCCGCACGTCCGAGGTGACGCGGGGCGAGCGGCGGGGAACGCGGCTTATGTCCTTTCAGTCGCATACCGCAGCGCTGGCGCTGCGTCAGGCGGCGGAGGCTGGATTTGCGCGTCTTTTGAAATGCCCGGAATGTTTGTCCGCTTTGGTACGGGGGCTGTTTATCGGCGGCGGAACGGTCAATTCTCCGGACAAGCAGTATCATCTGGAACTCAAGAGCCGTATGCGGGCGGAACTCGGTACTGTGTCGGCGCAGTTGGAGGTGTGCGGATTTTCGTTTAAAATCTCGCATCGGCTGGGCGTTGAAACGCTGTATATGAAAGACAGTTCCGGCATAGAGGATTTCTTGTTTTATATCGGCGCAAACCGAAACGCATTTGCGTTTATGAACGCAAAAATCGGACATGAACTGAAAAATGAGGTCAATCGCCGCAGCAATTGCGATACGGGCAATATTGCGCGCTCGACTGCGGCTTCGGCGAGGCAGCTTGCCGCGATTCGTTTTCTGATGGAGCGCGGCGGTGTGTCGGAACTCGGCCCCGAACTTGAGTATACGGCAAGTATGCGGCTCAAATATCCCGAAATGTCGCTTTTGCAGCTTGGGCAGATCATGGTGCCGGCGGTGAGTAAACCGGGGCTGTATCATCGCCTTGAAAAAATCTGCACGTACGCGGAGAATATAAAAGAAACGGAAGAAAATCTGCACTGAGGAGGGAACCGGCAATGAATTTTGTGCATTTGCATCTGCACAGCGAATACAGCCTGCTTGACGGCGCGTGCCGCATTGCCGATATTCCCAAAGCGGCGCGGGCGGCGGGACACACGGCGGTGGCCATAACCGACCACGGCGCGCTGTATGGGGCGGCGGCTTTTTATAAGGCCTGCGTTCATGAGGAAATCAAACCGATTATCGGTTGTGAAGTTTATGTAGCGCCGCGTACCCGTTTTGATAAAGAAGGGCGGCGGGACGCTTCCGGAAATCATCTGGTTCTTTTATGTGAGAATAAAAAAGGCTATGAAAATCTGATTTACATGGTTTCCAAGTCCTACACGGAGGGCTTTTATCAAAAGCCGCGTGTCGATTTGGAACTGCTTCGCGCGCATGCCGAAGGATTGATCGCGCTTTCCGCGTGTCTGGGCGGCTTTATTCCCAAGGCGATTCTCAGCGGCGATTATTCGGGCGCGCGTGCGCATGCGCGCGCGCTTGAGGAAATTTTCGGGAAAGGAAATTTCTTTCTTGAACTTCAACAGCACGGACTTGCGGGGCAGACTGAGGTCAACGGGGAACTGATCCGCATGTCGGAAGAACTCGGCATTCCGTTGGTTGCGACGAATGACGTTCATTATCTGCGAAAGCTGGATGCAGAGCATCAGGCGGTGATGATGTGCATTCAAACCGGAAATGTGCTGAGTGACGGCAAGCCGATCGGTTTTGAAACCGATGAGTTTTATTATAAAACTACCGCGGAGATGGAAAAGCTGTTTGCTTTTGCTCCGTCGGCCCTGGAAAATACGGGCAAGATTGCCGAACGGTGCTCGTTTGCTTTTGAATTTGGGAATTTGTATCTGCCGAAGCTGGATACCGGGGAGCAAACGCCGGCGCAGCGGCTTCGCAAGCTGGCCTTTGACGGCCTTGAAAATAAGATACGGGAAAAATACATCGTTTTGGATCGGTATACCCGGGAGGATTATCAGCGGCGCGCAGAATATGAATTGGATGTCATCGAAAAGATGGGCTTTACCGACTATATTCTGATCGTGCAGGACTATGTTGCATATGCGAAAAGTCACGGCATTGCGGTAGGACCGGGACGTGGTTCGGGCGCAGGCAGCCTTGTCAATTATCTGATCGGCATCACCGACGTGGATTCGATTCGATTTGATCTCCTGTTTGAACGTTTTTTGAATCCCGAACGTGTCAGTATGCCCGATATCGACGTCGATTTTTGCTATGAGCGGCGGGATGAGGTGCTGGCCTATGTTTCCGAGCATTACGGAGCCGATCATGTGGCGCAGATTATTACGTTCGGAACGATGGCCGCGCGCGCGGCTATACGCGATGTGGGACGCGCGCTCGGTATGTCCTATGCGGAGGTGGACGCGGTAGCGGGGCTTGTGCCGCGCGGCCCCGGGGTAACCTTGAAGGACGCGCTTTTAGGAAAAGAACTGAAAAAGCTGTACGAGAGCGACGCGAATGTTGCGCGGCTGATCGATATTGCCCGCGCGCTCGAAGGTATGCCGAGGCATGCTTCGACGCATGCGGCCGGGGTGGTGATTACGGATCGCGCGGTATCCGACTATGTTCCGCTGGCGGTGAACGGGGATACGGTTGTCACGCAGTATGATATGGATACGGTTGCCGAGATCGGACTTGTCAAATTTGATTTTCTCGGACTTCGGTATCTGACGATCATCGCCGATGCGGAGAAATTGATTCGGCAGGACAACCCCGCGTTCGATATTCAAAAGATTCCGTTTGACGATGAGAAAACCTATGCGCTGATTTCAGCCGGTCAGACGGACGGTGTTTTTCAACTGGAGTCGGCGGGGATGAAGCGGGTTTTGGTTCAGCTTGCGCCGGATTGCATAGAGGATATTATTGCGGTCCTTGCACTGTATCGTCCGGGGCCCATGGACTCGATTCCGCAATATATCGAACGGCGGCACGGGCGCGAGACGGTCGAGTATCACAATCCGGTGCTTGAAAAAATTCTGTCCAATACCTACGGCTGTATTGTCTATCAAGAGCAGGTCATGCAGATTTTCCGTGAGATTGCGGGATACAGCCTCGGACGGGCGGATATTGTACGCCGTGCCATGTCAAAGAAAAAAGCCGCAGTCATGGAGAAAGAGCGCCAGAACTTTGTTTATGGTAATGAAGAAGAGGGGGTTCCGGGATGTATTGCAAACGGGATTTCCGAGCAGACGGCAAACAAGATATATGATGATATGATCGATTTTGCAAAGTATGCATTTAATAAATCCCATGCAGCAGCCTATGCGGTTGTTTCTTATCAGACGGCGTTTTTGAAATATTACTATCCGGTGGAATTTATGGCTGCGCTTATGACATCGGTGATTGAAATGCCGACAAAAGTGGCAGAATATATTCAGGTATGCCGACAGATGAATATTAAGATCCTTCCGCCGGATGTCAATAGAGGTGCATATGGATTTTCTGTGGATAATGGCGCGATTCGTTATGGGCTTTCTGCAATCAAGAGTGTGGGCCGCCCGGTCATCAATGCGCTGGTAGAAGAAAGAGAAGCAAACGGCGAGTATCGTTCTCTGAAAGATTTTATCGAGAGACTGACAGGAACAGTCAACAAGCGTGCAATCGAGAACTTTATCAAAGCCGGTGCGCTGGACTGTCTGGAAGGCAACCGCCGCCAGAAAATGCTTGTTTACGGTCAGATCGTGGACAGTATTGCACAGGAAAAGAAAAATTCTTTTGCCGGTCAGATGAGTCTGTTTGACTTGGTAAGTGATGAAGAAAAGAAAGAATATGAGATCCGGATGCCGGATGTGGAAGAATATGACAAAGAAATGATCCTTGCTTTCGAGAAAGATGTACTCGGAATCTATCTGAGCGGTCATCCGCTTGAAAGATACCGTAACATCATGGAAAAAATGATATCCGCGAAAACTACGGATTTCCAACCGGATGAAGAATCCGGTATACCGAAAGTGTATGATGGACAGAAGGTGATCATTGGTGGAATGATCACGGAAAAGACGATTAAATACACCAGGAACAATAAGGTAATGGCATTTCTTACTGTGGAGGATCTGCTTGGCACTGTCGAGATCGTGGTATTTCCGCGTGATTACGAGAAATGGCAGTCAATGCTTAATGAAGATGCACGTGTATTTGTGCAGGGGCGTGTCAATGCAGAAGACGACAAACCGAGTAAGCTGATCCTTGAAAAAGTCAGAGCTTTTGAGGATATGCCGCAGGAGCTTTGGATTCAGTTTAAAGACAAAGCCGAGTATGCCGAAAAAGAGCAGGAACTTCTTGAGACGCTGAAAGGATATGCCGGTGTTTCGGCAGTTGTGATCTATCTGAAAGATGTAAATGCGATGAAGCGCCTTCCGGCAGGATATCACGCGCGGATCAGCGATTCCCTGACAGGTGAACTCAGGAAAAAATATGGAGAATCCAACGTTAAAGTTGTGGAAAGAGTATTGAAAAACTTCTGAAAATGCTTTACACTATACAACGAATATGTGTATAAGATATAACTAAGATTTCCTATTATAATATGAAATTTAAGATACAGATTATAATTTGAGATCTGGAGATGGAGGAATGAATCATGGCAGAGAAACAGATAAAAACCATCGGTGTACTTACAAGTGGCGGTGATGCTCCGGGAATGAACGCTGCAATCCGTGCGGTTGTAAGACGAGGACTGAGCAGCGGACTGAATGTAAAGGGTATTTACAAGGGATACAACGGACTTCTGAATGAAGAAATCGTTGATATGTCTGCCAGAGATGTATCAGATACAATCGAACGTGGTGGAACAATCCTTTATACAGCAAGATGTGCAGAATTCCGTACACCGGAAGGTCAGCAGCGTGGTGCTGAAATCTGCAAAAAACATGGAATCGACGGACTGGTAGTTA